>CEPK01159263.1_pt1 | contig 28349 bp, 41 predicted proteins | sample 356231 | NCBI WGS metagenome assembly CEPK01 (sample SAMEA2620259, study PRJEB7988) | marine metagenome | biome: marine biome (ENVO:00000447); feature: deep chlorophyll maximum layer (ENVO:xxxxxxxx); material: "saline water (ENVO:00002010), including plankton (ENVO:xxxxxxxx)" | depth 80 m
TGGACTTATTGTGGACGCGGGTTCGACTCCCGCCGTCTCCACCATTTAAAGAGGAAATAATGTTTAATATAATTACTATGGTTTTAATTTCAAATTTTATCGGCACAGTTGATAAAGTTGAGGATGATTTAGCTCATATTGTTTTTGCATATGAAAATGTTGGAACATTTGACACCCACTTACCAATAGAGTTAATACCCTGCGATATTTCTGAAGGGGATAGGCTTTATGTACGAAAAACAAATGAAACAACTGAAATTAGATGCACCGAATTTTCGCCACCTACTGTTGATATTATTATTAATCCAGTAACCAACGAAATTCATTATCAGATTAAAGATATTCCTTTAGAGTAAGGCAAAAAAGTAAAAAAAGTATTGACTAATAATAAAATATGGTTATATTTATAAGGTAAGCAGATCAATGCGACTGTTTACAGCTTTATACTAAAAAAGATAAGGAGAAATAGTAATGAGCAATATTATTCGTAGAAGTGCGCATCCCGCGCGTACACTTTCCAAGCGGGAATTCCTAACTCCATTTGATGAAATTTTTAATAGTTTGATGGGTGATATGTTCCCCACACTACATCAGGAGTTTGGACAAGACTTTTTTGTACAAGGTTCTTATCCTAAGTGCAATGTTGTAAATTTCGATGATAGAGTTGAAATTGAGGCCGCAATTCCAGGCTTAACCAAAGAAGATGTTTCAGTAGAAATTGCTGAGGGAGTTTTGACTATTAAAGCTGAAAGTAATCAACGTTCAGACGTAGAAGATGCACAATATGTAAAGCGCGAAGTTAAGCGCTCTGCTTTTGCGCGCTCGTTTCGTTTAGGAGACAATCTTGATGATACCTCGGTAACTGGAACTTTTGAAAACGGAATTCTTACTTTAAGATTGCCAAAAGTTGTACCAACAAATGCTGAACCCGTTGTAAGAACAGTAGAGATTAATTAAATTATGAATAAATTTATACAAAATATTAAAAATCGCATATACTATTCTAAGGAAAAAACATATGAGATAGAAGAGGATATTGACTGCGAAGTAACTGATGAAATTGAAAAGGCACTTTTAGATCTTAAAGAAGATATGGATTTACCAACAGAAGAAATAGAATTAGCAGTCACAAGTCGACAAAAAAATAAAGGAAAAAAATAATGAAAACAGTCGAAGTTGGAAACAACGTAAAAATTCACTACATCGGTACTTTGTTGGATGGTACTGAGTTTGATAGTTCTCGTGCACGAGGTACTCCACTTAGTTTTTTAGTGGGAAATAGTCAACTATTGCCGGCTTTTGAAAAAGCAATTGTAGGTATGACAGAGGGAGAAACTAAAGAAATTTCTTTAACTTCTGAAAATGCGTATGGGGCACACAACCCAGAAGCAACTCAAGTTGTACCTAAAGAAGCTTTTGGTCCAGATTTTGTTTTTAACGTTGGTCAAGCAATCCAAGGAACTGGACCAGCAGGAACATTTATTGCCACAATTACAGAACACACAGACACTAATGTAACATTGGATATGAATCATCCATTAGCAGGCAAAGATCTTAATTTTGAAATTGAAGTAGTGGAAATCGAAGACTAAAAAAAAATAAAATTTTATATTTCTCCTCATTGATAAACATGTTATAGTTATTAATGAGGAGTTTTTGTATATGAAAGTTAAAGTGGCTTTTTATAAAGCCAAAGGAAATTGGCAAAACCGTATTGTGCGTTGGTGGACAAAGAGTCCGTATAGCCATGCAGAGTTAGTTATGCCTGACAATTATACTTGGATTAGTATTAGTCCTTTTTTAACTGGTGAAGTGGCCAAAAGAACAAAAACTGATTTTGATTTGGATAAGTGGGATTTTGTATCACTTGAAATTGATGAAAATCAAAAAGAAATTATTTTAGATTTTTTTGAAGAAACTAAAGAATGTAAATACGATTGGATCGGCATGATTCTGTCACAATTTTTGCCATTTAATATTAAAAGAAAAAACAAGTGGTATTGTAGTGAATGGATCGCGTATGCGCTTAGAATTTCAGGGGTAGTTGATTGGAAAGTAATTAAAATTTACAACCAAACAGATCTATCGCCAGGACAACTACACTCAATTATAATGAAGCAAAAAAAGACTGAATCCGATTAGTACACTACGTACTAATAGGGATGGCAAAAAAATATGTAAAACTATTATTGGCTTTTGCAGTAGCCGTTTTAACAGGCTGCTCGCCAGATTATAGTATTGTCACCGGAGGGTCAACTGAGGTAGTTTACCAAGAGGTGCCAGTTTATGTATACGAAGAAGTACCAACTGATCCCGGTGAAATTTGGATAGATTCTTTTATTCAACCTCAAAGTGTTGATGGTGTTGACATTATATGGGTAATTGACACATCCGGTTCAATGAGTATTTATGACGAAGAATTGTTAGCAGGTATTGAAGCAATGATGTTGGCGCTTCCATCCTCTGGTTGGCGTTTAGCAATGATGTCAAATGATCCAGTAGAAGCTTCACTTGAAGCACAGTTTCCTCTTGTGCCTGGAGATACTATTCAAGATGCCATTGACATGTATACTTTAATGGGTAGAGGACACCGAGAAGAAGGCTTTGATGCAGCTTATGAATATCTAGTCAACAATACCTATGCACAAACATGGCTTCGCCCAGATGCAGCTTTATTAGTTGTATTTGTTTCAGACGAAGAAGACCAAAGCGATGATTATTTTCCATTAGTTAGTCAATTTACTTCGTGGTTTGGTTCCCAACGAAATGGTTCAGCTTATATAGCAAGCATAGTAAACGTAGAACAAGCTGATTCAGCATGCGAGAGACCGCCTAGTGTCTACAATATTGGATATAGATATATGGAGGCAACTAACTATTTTGGAGGCACTATAGTAGATATTTGTTCTGATGACTGGTCTCCTGGCGTAAATGATGCATCTTCTAGATTGGAACCAGCAGAATCATGGCCGTTAACCTACGAACCAGTTGAGGATTCTATCCGTGTTTTTATTAATGGCTCATTAAATTACGATTGGACCTATTCTTCTACAGACAATACTATTTATTTTACAGTCATACCAGGCGGGAATGACTTAGTAGAAATTGGTTATCGTTATTTTCCAGAAGATGAGGACACTGGCGCATAACCAAAAAGGATGGCGCTATGGGACTCTCAATATATATTTTTATAAATATCTTGACACTTGGTTATTTTGGTGTTAAATTAATACAGTATCATAAACAAACAAAATTACGCGAACAAGCATTAAACGTAAAAATGCAAACTTATCTAATGAGTTTTCAAAATGATAGAGATACTTTATAGTTTACTTGCAATTTGTTCGTATATTTTGCTTTTATACACACTTAGCTTTATTGACTTTTTAAACCGGAAGTAAATTGAAAGAAACCTTAGTTTTATTTGATGTAGATGGAACATTAACTGAAGCTCGCAGACCCATCCAAAAAAGAATGATGCGAGCGCTTCGAGAATTAGCAAGACATGCAGAAATAGGTTTCGTTACAGGTTCAGGCGTAGAATATATTAAAGAGCAATTATGGCCTGTTTTAAATGATCCTATAGTTCGCAATAACTGCCACCTATTGCCTTGTAATGGCACTGAATATATTATTCCTCATGGTGATGAAGAAATTATTTTTCAAACACTCTCAACTACCTCTATGATTAAAAGAATTGGCAAGAATCATTTTAATATGCTTATGAAAATGATTTGTACATTTCAATCTGAACTTGTTAATGAATATAATATACCTCTTTCTGGACATTTCGTGCAAAACAGAGACTCAATGATAAATTGGTGCCCAATCGGAAGAAATGCAAATCAAGAAAGTAGAGACGAATTTAAAGCTTTAGATAAATTGCATAAAATTAGAAATAAATTTATTAAAGAACTAAAATTTTTTGCTGTACAAGAAGGTATTGAACTAACAATTAAATTAGGCGGAAATACATCTTTTGATATCTACCCTACTGGTTGGGATAAGACGTATGCTTTGACCCACTTTGATGAAAGTAAATGGGATTTTTGGTTTGTTGGTGATCGCTGCGGAATAGACGGAAACGATTTTGAAATATTCTCAGCTTTAAAAACTAAAGACCGTGCATTTGAAACAAGCGGCCCACCAGAAACAATTGAGATTATTGACTATTACATTCTTAGAGAATTAGGAGGATAGAATGGATCCAAATAAACAAAATAATAAAAGTTGGAAACAAGAAGGTATCTTTGATACTTATGAAGAGGCTGACAGCTATAGAGCAGTCTTGCTATCTATGAATACTGATAACAAATTACTTGTTAAAATAAAACGATGCGGTCCTGGCGGATCTAAGTTTAAAGTAAAATCTTATTATCCACCACAAACTAAAACTAAAAAAGGAAAAAATACAAATGAGTGACGGAAGAAGTGATGGTTGGCCAAACAGCAATCGCAAAAAGACAGTAATGGTGTCTGGAGGATTTGATCCAGTTCATGCAGGACACATTCGATTGATTCGTGCTGCAGCTGAGTACGGAGATGTTATTGTTATTGCCAACTCTGATGATTGGTTGTTTAGAAAGAAAGGATTTGTGTTTATGACCTTTTCACAACGTGCGGAAATTTTAAACGCTATTAAAGGAGTTGTTTTAGTTGATTCAGTTAATGATGGTGACGATACTGTTTGTGAAGCTATTCAGCGCCATCGTCCTGATTATTTTGCAAATGGCGGTGATCGTGGACGAACTAATACTCCTGAACAGCAAGTGTGTGAGGATTTAGGAGTTCAATTATTATGGTCAGTAGGCGGAGACAAAAAATTAGCAAGTTCTTCTGATCTTGTAGAAAGAGTAAGAGATTTTGACTCCCCAGAAAAAACTGCACCAGTTAGAACAAAGCCAAGAGTATCACAGAAATAAAATTTACGTAAAAAACCCCTAGTTACTTTAGCAACCAGGAAATATATATATATGTTATCACTTAAATTAGATTCAGCATTTCGACCGCTAGAACTAATTGATTCTTTGGAAGCTTTAGTGTTGTGCATTGTTGGTAAAGCCATGGCCATTGAATCCTATGAAACAGATATAAGATCTGCAAAACAATCATTTAAATTGCCCGCAGTTATAGTATTAAAAAGATATGTAAAATACCACTTTAATAATCTTGCACCAAATCGCACAAATATACTGTGGAGAGATAACTATCAGTGTCAATATTGCACTAAAAAATTTCCAGAACTTGAATTAACTTTAGATCATATAATACCTAAATCACGCGGCGGAGAAAATACTTGGGAAAATCTTGTTACTGCATGTAAAAAATGTAATCAAAAAAAAGGCTCACGTTTGCTTCATGAGTGTAAGATGAATTTGTTAAAAATTCCACAAAAACCTAAGCCAACTGTATTGAGAAGAGTGAAAAAAAATAAAATAAATGATCTATGGAAAAACTATTTATGGGAAAAAACATGATATTACCTAAAAACACAGTGTGCTACGTATCAGAAATTGGACACAACAATTTTTTTTACCCAAGTAAAAACAAAGCTATAGTAAAAAAAAGTTGCCAAGTACAAGAACTAAGTTGGGTTTCCGGTTCTTCTAAAAAAGCTGTAAAAATTCTAAAAGAAAATTTAATACCATTAAATAAAATTAACGAAACTTTTGTTGCTCTTAAAAAAAATAACAATTCTTATGCAATCGTGTGGATTGAAAAATAATATTTGACAGCGCATGAATTATAAGTTATACTTAGAATTGATAATATTTTCCTCAATAGGTTTTCTATTGTGTGAATTGATTTATAGATGCTCAATATAAAGGAGAAATAATGAGTACCACCAAAGAAGTAAAAGAACTGCGTACGCAACTTGGACAACTACAAAGAAGAGTAAGTCAACTTGTTGATGAGGTATCAACGTTGCGTAGCGATACAAATCGGTTTAAAGAAACCGTAGCACAGGATGTAAAGTATCTTACAGAAAGAGTCGACAGCTAAATTTAGCAAGTTCGCGTTAATTTGGTACAGTCAACAGTTTGCAATTCCTTTTTGGATTGTTGGACATGTCCACTTGCATCTTAATGACTACCATGATATAATAGAATTATCAAGCTCGGCCATAATGCATTTTATGGTCGCTCTTGGTTTTTGGCTTGATTGGCAAGATTATAAAAAGGAGAAATAATGTATAGAACAATCATCGCGTTGGCTGTTTTGGCGGGTTGTACCGAAACAGAAACAAACACAACTACTGCAGCAGAAACTGAAACAACCACGGAAACTACTAGTGAGACAACTAGTAATACAACAGGTAACACTGAAAACACTACAACAACTACTAGTAATACAACTGAGACTCCTGCAAAGACCACTGATAATACCAGTGAATCCGCTGTATCGTCGGACTAATAACGATACGTGGCCGCCGAACGTCACGTAGGCGGGGGTTTACCGGTTTTCCTTGGACGCAGAAAAACCGGCTCTTTGCGGGAGTAGCTCAGTGGTAGAGCCCCACGTTGCCAACGTGGCTGTCGCGAGTTCAAATCTCGTCTCCCGCTCCATTCTTTGTTTTTTCGCCTATCTACTATATGGACACAGGAGATTTAGTACTTCAAGCATTGATGACAATATTGATTGCTGCAATGGTGTATTTGTGGTTTTTAGCATGTCTTATGCCGTATAGTGGATCAATTTTAGACATACAAGAAAAATTAGATAATGCTACAGAACAACTAACGCCACCGTAGCTCAGTTGGTAGAGCAGCTGATTTGTAATCAGCCGGTCGGAGGTTCGACTCCTCTCGGTGGCTCCATTAGGAGAAGTAATGAAATTTTTTCACCAATATGGTGTACGCAGAAGCGGTACAAATTATACACAAGCTTTATTAGAAGAAAACTTTGAAGATGTTTTAATATTGTCAAAATTATTTTGGAAACATGATTTAAATCCAGACAGTGACGGATACAAAAAATATGTTTTTCCTAATTACCCTGCTTTATCATCTATTTCATATGAAGCAATTGAAGCAGAATTTTACAATAATGAATACCCACAGGGCATGCCGCCATGGCGGATAAATAAACATAATCCAAATATAGTCCATAAACAATTAATGGCCGCCGCAATATCAGATAATATTACCACATTAATTAATATTAAAAACCCATATGCTTGGATATCTAGTATGCTTGACTGGGCAACAAGAACAACAGAAAACCCAGAAACAGATAAATATATATTTTTTAAACCAATAAACATCGATATGTCGTTGCAAACTTGTGACATAAAAATTTCGGATGGATCATTAGAAAAATCAATACAAAGTTACAATGAAAGATATAGTCACTGGTTAAATCAAGACGTTGAAATAGTAAGATATGAAGATATATTATTTAATCATGAAGATGTTTTAAAAAAATTTGAATCAAAATACAATCTTACTAAAAGAAATTCATCTTTTTTAAATATTCGTAGTGGGTGTGACCCATCTCCGCAAAATCGCAAAGACAAAAATAAAAATTGGGATTATAAAGATTATTATTTAAATAAAAAATATCTACAACGTCTTGGTGATAAAGTAATAAATGAGATTACAGAAAATATAAACTGGGATACTTTAAAACCACTTGGTTATGCCCCTATTTGATAAACGAGACTATTTAAAATAGAACAAAGGTTATAGTTTCACAACATGGCTAAAAAAAATTATGTTTTAGATACAAGTGTCTATCTTACTGATGCTGAATCTATTTTTAAGTTTGATAATCACGATATTTTCATTCCATTAAAAGTTCTTGAAGAAGTTGACAAACACAAGAAACGACAAGATTCTGTAGGTTCTAACGCAAGAAAAATTATTCGTATTTTAGACGAATTTAGAGACCGTGGAAATTTAGAAACAGGGGTTAGAATTGAAAAAGGTAAAGGCATTTTAAAAGTAATGTCCTATCAATGCCTTAAAGACGCAGTGTTTCCTCCTGATTTAGATGTTAGAATTCCAGATCACGCAATTATTGCGACTGCAACGGCCGTGCGAGCAAACAACCCAAACAGAAAAACAATTATTGTTAGCCGCGATATTAATATGAGAGTTATCAGTGATTCTATTGGACTACTCTCTGAAGATTACATCACAGATAAAGCGGTTAGATCTTCCGAAGAACTCTATCAAGGGTTTACCGAATATCTTATTGATGACGCAGCAATTGATCAGTTTTACAATGATGAAGAAGTTAGGCTAGATCCAGATGAAATTACTGAAGAATTGTTTCTTAATGAATATTTGTTGCTGGTGTCTAACGCTAACCCTAAGAAAACAGCTTTAGCGTGCTTCCAAGGGCACCACCTTCCTTTGAAAAAAATAATCCATAGCGATATCAAAGATTGGAATATTAAGTCAAGGAACAAGGAACAAGCGTTTGCAATTGACCTTTTAATGAATCCAAAAGTAAAAATTGTTTCCTTAGTCGGAAGAGCAGGAAGTGGAAAGACGCTGATGGCTATAGCAGCAGGTCTGCAGCAGACTATTGGATTACGCGCAGACGAGAATCTATATTCACGATTGATCGTTTCTCGACCCGTGCAACCGCTCGGAAAAGATATTGGATTTCTTCCAGGCACTATGGAAGAAAAAATGCTTCCTTGGCTGATGCCGATTCAAGATAACCTTAAGTTTTTAATGGGTGATAGAACATCTCTTGAGATGTATATTGAAAAAGGCAAGATTGAGATTGAAGCGCTTACATATATTCGTGGCCGCTCTATTGCAAATGCTTTTATTATCATAGATGAAGCACAGAATCTAACCAAACATGAAATTAAAACAATTATTACAAGAATAGGCGAAGGCTCTAAAATTGTTTTAACAGGGGATATTGAACAAATTGACAATGTATACGTCAATGAAATATCTAACGGACTAGCACATGCAGTTGAAAAATTTAAAGACTCAGAACTGGCTGGTCATGTAACATTTAAAAAGGGCGAACGTTCTGATATTGCAACGCTAGCGTCCAAAGTATTATAATAAACAAACGTTTATTTGACAAAACAAAAAATAAGTGATATATTATTTTAGGAGTTAAAAATGAGTGAAACCAAAGATACAATTATTAATGAAGAACAAGTCCATACAAATCCTACATTAGCGATGCCTGTAAAGACAAACTCTGAACTAAAGCAATTTTTGGTAAATTACGCGGGAGAAAAGCTTTCACCTGAAAATGACGAAGTAACTGTAGATATGATTGCACAACTAATGGCAACAGAATTTCCAGAGTTTCTTTTGGCAGTTGCAGAGGAAAACTTTTTGCGCGGCTATGAACTAGGATTAGAAGATGCTACAACACTTGAAACAAAAACAAGCGCAGATAATGGAACAGAATCGTGATTTCTATACAAGTCGCGGCACACACGTATATTTCAAAGACGATTTAATAAACGACGAAATTGACGTTGAAAAAGTAGTGGCCGACGTGGAAGCAAGACTTCCAGAAGATTTACTTATTGAATTAGAGATCATAGTAATTGGTTGGTTTGAAGAATTTGAAGAAAGAGGAATTAATGCTTTTTATAAAGATGGCATTTTGCATATTTCTAACGTCCAGGATGATGAAGCAGACTTGTTTGATGACATAGTTCACGAAGTTTCTCATTCTTTAGAGCCAGTGTATGGTTATGAAATCTATGGAGATCAAAAAGTAAAAGATGAATTTTTAGAAAAACGACGTCATTTGCATAGTTTGTTGACAAACAATGGACACAATGTACCATTAGCTCCGTTTTTAGATGTTGAATATAATAAAAAATTTGATGAATATTTATTTCAAAAAATAGGAATTGAAAAACTGCGCTCTTTATGTATGGGTGTTTTTATTAATGCATATGCAGCAGTTTCGCTAAGAGAATATTTTGCAACAGCGTTCACAGATTTTTATGTTAACTCTGATCACAAATACCTACAAAAAATAAGCCCACAGTTATATAAAAAATTAACAATGTTGCATAACATAAATAAACTTGACAAGTAAGCACAAGCTTGATATACTAGTAAATACTAGGGAGTGCACATGCCACATATTTCGTATTCTGAACTCAAAGATTGGGTTCATTGTGCTTTTTACCATAAGCTAACAAGAGTAGACAAGATTGACGGCTTTAAAGGCAATGCATATACTGCGTTTGGAACAGCAATCCATTCAGTATGTGAGAAGAAGCTTTTAAAAGAGGAGATTGACGATGAAGAGTTTTTTGTTAGTAATTTTGCTGATTGCATTGCTGCATTGGACGACGATGTGGATGTGGATGATAGACTCGTGTCTGACATGGTGGGACAAGGTAAGAAAATCCTCCCAGAAATCGAAGAGGCGCTAGTTGAATATTTTGGTTATGATTTTGAAGTCTTGGCCGTAGAAATGCCGCTTATGGAGCCAATTGAAGGAGAAGAAGAATATAAATTTAAAGGATTTATTGATGCTGTGGTTGCGACTCCTGACGGCAAAATCCATATTTTTGACTGGAAAACTTGTTCGTGGGGATGGGATAGAAAGAAAAGAAGCGATAAAATGGTAACCTATCAGTTAACACTGTATAAACATTTCTTTGCGCAAGCTACAGAAACAGATCCTAAGTCGATTGAAACTCATTTTGCATTACTTAAAAGAACTGCAAAAAACAACAGAGTAGAGTTTTTTAGAGTAACCAGTGGTGAAAGAAAAACTAAAAATGCGTTAAAAGTTTTGAATATGGCCCTTTACAATATTAAGAAAAAGCGTTATATTAAAAATAGATTGTCCTGTACCTCCGGGTACGGGTGTAAATTTTATAAAACGGAACATTGTCCGTAGGAAACACACAAATGAAAAGAAAGAAGATTTTAACTTTGTCTGATCACCCCCTATCTCCATCGGGTGTAGGAACACAAACAAAATATGTTATTGAGGCTTTACTGCGAAGTGACAGATATGATGTTATTAGTCTAGGTGGTGCTGTCAAACACAAAGCTTACGAGCCACAGAGATTAGAAGAGTGGGGCGATAGATGGCTTATATATCCAGTTGATGGGTACGGCAATCAAGAAACAATACGCTCTATTATGGCTCGTGAGAGACCAGACATGGTATGGTTTATGACAGATCCAAGATTTTATGGCTGGCTTTGGGAAATTGAAAACGAAATCAGAGCCCAGGTACCGTTAGTATATTATCACGTATGGGACAATTTTCCTGCACCTCACTTTAACTCTAGGTTTTATAGCTCTACAGATGAAGTGGTGTGTATCTCAAAGGTAACTAAAAAAATATTAGAAGAAGTAGCACCGGAGGTGCCATCTTATTATCTGCCACATGCAGTAGATCCTAATTATTATTATAAATATAAAAAGAATGACAAGAACTATCCAGCTGTAGCTGAGGTTGCAAAGCAACTAAGCAAAGGAAAGAAAAAGTTATTCTTCTTTAACAGCAGAAATGCAAGAAGAAAACAAAGTGGAACTTTAATCTGGTGGTTTAAAGAATTTTTAGATGAAGTTGGTCACGATAAAGCAATGCTGCTAATGCATACAGACGCGCGAGATGCTCACGGACAAGATTTGCCGCATATTATAGAGCATCTAAAGTTAACTGATGGACAAGTTTTACTTTCTACCAACAAACTAAATCCAGAGGCACTGGCAACGCTGTATAATGTTGCAGATTATACAGTTAGCATTTCAGATGCAGAAGGGTTTGGACTTTCAGCACAGGAATCGTTAGCTTGTGGGACTCCAATTATTGTAACCATGACTGGGGGACTACAAGAACAGGTGACTGATGGAGAAAATTGGTTTGGATTTGGAATAGAGCCGGCTGCTAAATCAGTTATTGGTTCTTTGCAAGTGCCTTATATCTACGAAGATAGAATTACACAGAAAGACTTTACAGAAACTTTGAAAAAGGCCATTAAGGTTAGTGACAAAGTTTATAAAAAGATGTCTATTCAAGGTAGACAACACGTTGATAAAAATTATAACTTTGAAAAATTTGGAGAAGATTGGGTAAAAATGATAGATACGTTTATTGAAGAACATGGCTCGTGGGATACACGCACGGGATACGAACGTTGGCACTTGTGGGAGGTGGCATAATGAAGAAAAAAATACTACTCAAAGGTCCAATTTTGACTCGCTCTGGATATGGAGAACAGGCTAGATTTGCATTACGGAGTCTACGCTCTAGACAAGATATTTTTGATATTTTCATCCAGCCATTGCAATGGGGGCAAACTTCTTGGATTTATGAAGACACAGAAGAAAGACGATGGATTGATAGCACAATTGGCAAAACTGTTCATTATGTGCAAAATGGCGGAAAGTTTGATGTGTCTATTCAGGTAACTATTCCTAATGAATGGGAATCACTAGCGCCTATTAATATTGGGTATACGGCCGGCATTGAAACAGATCGGGTAGCACCAGAATGGCTTGTTAAATCTAATACTATGAGTTCATTGGTCGTTGTTTCACAACATTCTAAAAATGTTTTTGAGCAAACACATTATGCTAATCAAAGCAACCCTGCTCAGAAACTATCTCTAACAAGACCCATACGAGTAGTCAACTACCCAGTAAAAAGATATACCGCAGAAGAATTGCCAGAGATAGAGTTAAAAACTGATACCGATTTTAATTTTTTATGTGTTGCCCAGATGGGTCCTCGCAAAAATATTAAAAATGTAATTACAGCTTTTATGCAAGAATTTAAAAATGAAAATGTAGGACTTATTCTTAAAACAAATCATGCTAAAAATTGTTTTATGGATAGAGAGATGACATATAACAATCTTAAAAATTTATTAAAAGAGTTTGAAGATCATACATGTAAGCTCTATCTTCTACACGGTGATATGACCGATGAAGAAATGCACTCTTTGTATATTCACCCTTCTGTTAATGCTTTTGTTACATTGACACATGGTGAAGGTTATGGTCTTCCAATCTTTGAAGCCGCTTATAGCGGATTGCCAGTGGTCGCTCCTGGGTGGTCTGGACAAAATGATTTTCTTTATGATGAACAAGGGCACGCTCACTTCTATGAAGTAGAATACACCATAGGAGAAATTGAAAAAGCTGCCGAATGGAAAGGGGTTATAGCCCAAGGTTCTCAGTGGTGTTTACCTAATGTAGAATCTGCTAGAAAACAAATTAGAAAAGCATATTTAGATGTTTCTGAAGGAAAAACAAAACAAGCATGCGAATATGCAGCGCAATTATCAGAACGATTTTCTGAAGAAAACATGTATAACCAATTTGTAGATACTGTACTAGAACAGACCGGACCAATCCAGGGCGAGGTAGTTGTAGATATTAAAGATCTGCCTAAAATTTCTTTGGTTACTTCTGTTTTTAAAGCTGATGAATATATCGAACAACTTATGGAAGATGTTACACGTCAAACTATTTTTGAAGAAAAATGTGAATGGATTATTCTCAATGCAAATCCTCCTGGAGAAGAGTTTGACGAAGAGGTTATTCTTAAATATGTGGAGAAGTATCCTAACAATATTATCTATAAGAGACTTGAAGAAGATCCAGGCATCTATGATACGTGGAACATGGGAATTAAAATGGCCACGGGTGAATATGTCACCAATGTAAATTGTGATGATAGGCGCCCTCCAGACGCTTACGAGAAACAAGCTAAGTTGTTATACGCCAACCCAGAAGTGGGACTAGTATACAATGACAGTTACATTGTTCACGAAGCAAATGTACGTTGGGAAGATGTGCCACCCAACTGTCAGCAGTATCATTTTGAACAATTTTCTAAGGAAGCTATGTTACGACAAAATCTTCCACACAACAATCCTATGTGGCGCAAAGAATTACATGATACACATGGGTATTTTAATCAGCATTATAAGTCAGCTGGCGATTGGGATCTTTGGCTTAGATGTGCGTTTGGCGGAGTAAAGTTCTTAAAGCACTCTGAAGTATTAGGAGTTTACTATTTTAACCCAACCGGCATGTCAACAAATCCAGAACACGATTCTTGGAAGCGTGAACACGAAAGAGAAATTTTTCAAAATTATATGCAGATTTACCAGCAACAACAGCAGCAGCCCCAACAAAGAGCGCTTTAATTGGATTTATGCACAGTAATAAGTCAAGACTACATCCCGCAAGCGGTTAACCTAATACAAAGTTATAAAGTTAATTCGTTTGACGGGGATGTGTTTGTTTACTATTTTAATACTGAAAAAGAACAATTAGAAATATTTAGTAAGATATTTGGTTCACAAGTTAAGCTGTACCCAGTAAAAGAAGTTTGTGAACATGCACTCTCACCGAGAGTGTTTTTCTATAAGACATATGCGTTAGCAGATTGTTTTCTAAATCATTCTGATTCTCTAATTTACTCAGATTCAGCAAATTGTTTTGTTAATAAGACTGATTCGATAAAAAACGATTTAGTTGATGAATCATTATTTTTAGTTTATACTCATCCAAAATTAACAAATCAATATTGGTGTACTAAGAAATCACTACAAGTAATGGGCTCATTTGGGGCAGAAATTATGCCTCAATATTGGGCCGGCTTTCAAGTATACAAAAAAACTAATGATAATATCAAGTTTGTTAGCGACATGTATGATTATATGCTAGACCCAGAAGTGGCACTTCCAGACACGACAGTAATAAAGCCGGATGGACCCGATTCTCCTTGTAGAGAACACAGGCAAGATCAATCTGTTTTTTCTGTTATGATACACAAGCACAATAGACACCAGATGTTTAATGTACAAAAAAACACTAAATACGGCGACTGGCAAACAATTATTGAATTCGATCATGGCTATAAGCATGACTTTAACAGAATGGTGCTATCTCCAAGAGAGTCTAAATTTAATAATTTTAGGTATTTAAGTGTATAATGAAAGTCTTGTTATCCTGTGATGAAAACCCGTTTTATTATGATTTTTGGCCATACGCTCGCGATGTCTGGAGAAAAAGACTAAATATAGACCCTTGTTTGATTTTAATCAGCAACACAAAAGAAACGAATTCGTTTGAAAATGATATACTCTACGTTAAAAAGATACCAGCTTATCCAACACACCTGCAAGCGCAACTAGCAAGAATATATTTCACACAAAAATTTTCTAACGAAATATGCATAGTGTCAGATATAGATATGTTTCCTGTTAGTCGCTCTTTCTTTAATAAAGAGCGTATTGAGTCTTATTGCACTGAGGATTCTTTCTTTCATTTAAATCCTGAAAGAAGAGAGTTTGGACAGTTTCCACTATGCTACTATTGTGGTTACGGCTCTTTATATGAAAAGTTGTTTTTAGGGCTTTCGTGGCCAGAGTTTTTAGAGTTAATTATTAAAAAAGACTTTAATACCGATAAGTTTCAATTTAGATTGCCACCTCATTTACAAGATAAAAAACTTTGGTTTAGTGATGAAGTTTTTATGTTTACAAGAATACAAGAATTAAATCTTAAAATTTTGTTAAACAATGAACTTATTGGCGGTCGTCGATTGGATCGTGAAGGCATTGTTAATTTTGATTTTTTCAAATTACTGTGGAGTGATAATGTGGTGGATATTCACCTCCCAAGACCATTAAATGATTTTAAACCTTACATAGAAAAAATTTACGATACACTTACGCTATGAAAGAATATTTTCTCAATCACAGAATTAGCTTTAACGAATATATCACAGGGAATCGATTTATTGATATTTGTGATGAAACTGGTGCTACTTTTTGCAAAACTGATTATTTAAATGCGTTTGTTCAAACTAATCATAATGTTTTTGTTACACATAATAGTGATTATCATATCGACAACCAACGTTATGCAATAGGCCCCGAATGTTCTTATTGGCTTGCTCAAAACAAAAGTGTTAAGAGCGATAAAGTTATCCCCATACCCATAGGGTTAGAAAATATGACATTGAGAACTTCCCCAGCATCTCAAAATGGTTTATTTTCTTCTCAAGTCCCCGGCGCGCTGCAGAAAGCAACTTTAATTGATAAACTAAATCATTATGATGTTAAAAAAAACAAGCTTGTTTATATGAATTTTAATTTAGAAACTTCATTAAATGAAAGAACTTTTGTATGGAATAAATTTAAAAATTGTGACTGGGTAACTGTAAGTGGACGAAAAACTATGGAGCAATATTATTTTGATTTAGCTTCTCATAAGTTTGTAATATCTCCCCGAGGCAATGGTGTTGATTGTCATCGTGTTTGGGAAGCTCTCTATCTTCGTACAATTCCTATAGTAAAAAGAACTGTACAAATGAAAGAGTTTGATGATCTTCCAATTTATTTTGTTGACAACTGGAGCGAAGTAGATTATAATAAACTAAATGATTTTTACAAAAAAGTAACAAAAACCAAATATAATTTAAATAAGTTAAAAATTAGTTGGTGGCGGCAATTTATAAATGAAAAACTATCTGAATAATAAAGATGTTGAAAGAACTTATCTGGATCACGTAACAAACATTCTTATTGATCCTTATAAATATACCCCTTTGCCAATGCATAAAAATGTAAATAAATGGAGATGGGAAGGAAAAGACTTTGCAAGAGTTATAGCTGTTTTAGAATTTGAAGAATTTTTAAGAACAAACAAATTAAATTTTAATAAATTACTTTGTTTTAATGGCGACTCCGATCCTGAATTTGAGTTTTTAAACAAACAAGGGCGCACAATAATTAATTATGAAGCAGATCCTATTAATAACGATTTGCACAATCTTAATCTAAAAGAAAAAGATTATGATTTTTGCATGCTAAATCAAACTTTAGAACACTTATATGATCCTATTCAATGCCTTAAGAATGTTTACGCTCATCTGAGAACTGGGGGAGTTTTTTATTGTAATGTGCCAGTTGTAAATATTCCTCATATGACACCTTTTCACCACTATAGCGGCTTTACACCTACTGGATTAGGTTGTATTGCAGAGGCCGCTGGTTTTAAAATACTTTCTTTGGGAAGCTGGGGAAATAAAGAATACACGGTCAAAATGTTTCAAGAATTAAGTTGGCCTACTTATCAAGATTTAATTAATCCTGGTTTTAATGAATTTGATTATCCTGTTATTGCATGGATTTTTTGTGTAAAAGAATGATATCTAAAATTTTTATAGTACATTATACAAAGCTTGAAGAGCGCAAAAAGCATATGATTGTTGAAATGGAGAAATGGTTTCAAAATATTCCGTATGAATTTATGGAAAAATTTGATCAAGAAGACGTGACAGACTCCATCAGAGATGATTATATCGACACTTCAACGTTTATTAAAAAACACAATCGAGAAATAAAACCCGGAGAAGCATCTTTGTGTATTAAATATCAAAATATTCTCAAAAAAATTGTAGAAGAAGAGGAAGGAGAGTATTATCTTATTTTAGAGGACGATGTAATTTTTAAAGAAGACCCGGTTACATACATTAAAAAAATTCTTGCATTATGTGAAGAACAGAAAATAAAATTTGATTGTGTTTTTATGGGTGAAGCTGCCTTAAGAGTAGGAGATAATCGAGATATATTTGGAAAAAAATCTCATCCTGCTACAAATGGTTTGTGCACCGTAATGTATAAAAAAGAAGCAATTAGCCGCCTATACAAGAGCATGTGCTCCTATAGGGTTACAGAGCCTCTTGACTGGGAATTCAATAACAGATTTGAGCGACTTAATTTTGAAGTTTATTGGGCCAAAGCCATTACTGAACATGGAAGTGTATCAGCAGTTCGGGATCCAAATTTAAAAGGACTTAAATCATCTTTAAGGGATAAATATTAATGTTTAAAACTAAAATATGGATAGTTTGTTGGTGGGATGAAATTTTTGATAAAAATGTAGCGCTAAGAACTTTTCGCAATTGGCCAGATAATGATTATTTTGAATTAGATGAAGTAAATTATGAATACCTAATTGTATTAGGAGCTTTAAATAATAAAAATAGCAAATACTACAGAAATCCACATAAAACGATTGGGTTCATGTTAGAGCCGGAGTGGTCTACTAATTGGCAAAGAGACTTACACAAATATTGCAGGTACGTTGTAGCACAAGATAAAAGTATGTATCCCGGAGCACCTAACATAATTGAACACCCTATGTTTATGTTTACAGAATCAACAGATTCTTATGACTTTTATTTAAATAATGATTTTAAAAAAACAAAAAGAATGTCAATTATTTCATCTAATTACGGAGATAAATTTAACTATATAAAAAGACATGCTTTGTTTAAAGCGTTATTAGAAACTGATTTAGATATTGATTTTTATGGACGCCGTTGGCAATTAACAGATTCTAGGTATAAAGGCTCTCCTTACAATAAATCGGAAGCCATCGTTGATTACCAGTATTCAATTGCTATAGAAAACTCTAGCTATAAAAATTATTTAACAGAAAAGTTTTTTGATTTAACTGTTTGTAATACTGTGCCAATTTACTATGGGTGTCCCAATGTAGGGGACATATACCCTCCTAAATCTTTTATTGAAATTGATTTTAGCGGACCAATTGAACAAACAGTCGAGCAAATTAAAGATATTCATGCTAATGATGACTATGACAAGCGTTTACCGCATGTATTAGAAGCAAAAAATTTATACTATACAAAATACAATATTTTTAATTTTTTGCAAAAAATGATAGAAAAAGGACAAATATAATGGGGATTTTAAAGCACTTTGATTTAAGCGGGGTTGATGCACAATGTTTTGTAGAAACTGGACTAGAGAATGGTTACGGTTTAGATCACGCTTTGACATATAAACAATTTTTAGAATTACACTCTGTAGAGATTAATCAAAAGTTTTATGATTTTGGTTCTCAAAAATATAAACATATGGATAGAGTTAAACTTTGGCTTGGATCCTCTGAAGAAAGAATGGAAGAAATAGTACAAAGTATATCACAACATGACTCTTGTTTTTTTTGGTTAGATGCGCATCTTCCTTCTGATCCTGGATCGCGTTTTTTGCACGATAGGGAAGATGATAATGTTGAGTTTCCTTTAGAAAAAGAAATACAAATTATTAAAAAAAACCGCGATACTAAAAATGATTATTTTTTAATTGATGATTTAAGAATTTACGTCGACGGGCCATTTCAATATCCCAGTAACTCATGGCCTCACTATAAAGATTATCCAGGGTACTTCCCACACCCAGATGGTATTGGGTTTGCACAGAGAGCATTTGCAGACACTCATGATATAAAGCAAATTTATGATCATGAAGGGTATTTGTTTATTTCTCCAAAAAAGAAAATTTAATTATGAAGATTTGTTTTATTGAACAGCCGTCAGGTTTAGGCGATATTTTATTGGGTTCTAAAATAGCCCATCATTTTGCGCAAATGGGGCACCGTGTAATATGGCCGATTTCTCACACGTATAGTTATTTTAACGATTACATTAAAGTTGAAGGAGTGGAGTTTGTAGATATTCAATCTGATTTTGAATATAAAAAAGAATTCATGCAACTCTGTTCACATGAGCTAAAAGAAGTATATGAAGGTCCTAAATTTATTCATGTGCCCACGCGTCGATCTTTTTTTTCAAAAGCAGGACAACACATAAGTCAATATGATAGCCACGATGCTGCTAACATGCATGGTAAATTTGCTATGTGTTCGTTAACTCACGATAATTGGCAAGACTATTTTACGCTAAAAAGAAACGAAGAGAGAGAAGAAAAGCTGTTTAATCACTTACAATTAAATGTTCCATATCACCTTGTTAATAAAAATTTTGGAACACCACCACAATGGAATGAGATCTTAAACAAACAAATTAATGTTCCTGCTCACTATAAAAGAGTTGATATGTTTATGGATCCTCAATTTTTATTATTTGATTGGTTGCAAGTTTTTGAGAAAGCTGATAGAATAGATACAGTATCTACTTCCACGTTCTATCTTTTTGAAAAAATTGAACTGAAGTGTGTGCCAACAATTTACTCTAGAAATAACCCCGAAAGAAGTTATGAAGAAAACTTTAGCTGGCTACAAAGACTAGCCCGCAAAGACTATTTGTTTATAAGTTAAAATGACAGTTCATCGAAATATGTTTGATAAAAAAGGAAAGAAAATGAAATTTTTAATTACTGGCATAACTGGCTTTGCCGGCCCCCATCTTGCAAATCTGCTACACAAAGAAGGTCACGAAATTAGTGGATTAGTAAGGTGCAGCAACGGTCGTGAAAACGACATTAGAGATATTGTATCTGATGAGGTATATGGCGATATTAAATTTTTGTATGGAGATTTAACTAACTTTCGAGTGTTAAATAGGATTTTTCAAGAACACGAGTTTGATGGAGTTTTTCATTTAGCAGCGCAATCGCACCCCCCTACAAGCTTTATAGATCCGTTGGGCACTTTTGAGAACAACGTTATGGGTTCTGCTAATTTAATTCAAGCAATTACTGATAATCAGCCTGATTGCAAGATGATGTTTTGCTCAACCTCAGAAGTATACGGAAACGTAGGACAGGACGGTCGCAAGATTCGTCACGACGACACATTACTTCCAGCAAACCCATATGGTGCATCGAAAGTGGCGACAGATCTTTACATGCAAGAAAGAATGGAAAACGGTAAGCTTAAAGGCTTTATAACGCGCGCATTTTCTCACACGGGGCCAAGACGCGGAAAGAACTTTTCTATCTCTTCTGACGCCTTCCAGATAGCACGAATGATGAAAGGAATGCAGGATAAGACTCTTCTTATCGGAAATCTAGAATCAGTTCGGGTTGTAGTGGATGTAAGAGACACAGTTAATGCTTATTACTTGGCCATGATGCGCGATAGTTGTAATGGAAAAGTGTTTAATGTATGCGGAGACACTCCCTATAAAATGCAACACTTTACTGATATACTTTTAGAATTGAGTGGGCTTGAAGGCGTTGAACAAAAAATTCATAAGCCGTTCTATCGCCCTATTGACATTCACTATCAACATGGTGATTCATCAGAGCTAAAAGAACTTACAGGATGGGAGCCAGAAATAACTTTGGAACAAACTCTCAATGATCTTTTGACTTATTGGTGTGACAAAATTACTTAAAGGTTTTCGATACAATGGTTAAAGTTTTTACCAACGGCTGTTTTGATATTATACATCCCGGACATTTAAGAATGCTTAAGCATTGCGCGATGATGGGCGACCATGTAATGGTTGGAATTGATTCTGACCGTCGAGTTAAAGAACTAAAAGGCTTTTGTCGTCCAATAAATTCACAAGAAACCCGACGTTTTATTTTACTTAACTTTCGATGGGTAAATGAAGTTCGCATATTTGATAGCGACGAAGAGTTGACAAATTTGGTTGCAAATTATCAACCAGATTATATGATTGTAGGATCAGATTGGAAAGACAAACCTGTTATTGGTTCTGAGCATGCGAAAGTTTTAGGATATTTTGAAAGAATAGATGAATACTCAACCACAAAAACAATTCAGAGCATTACTTCTAGGCGATAGCTGCAAAGACATTTATCACTATGGTAGCTGTAGTCGATTAAGCCCAGAAGCGGCCGTTCCGGTTTTAAAAGAAACACGCCGAGATTCTCGACCAGGAATGGCTGCTAACGTTTTGTCCAACCTTCAGTCGTTTGGAATAGAGGTTGATTATCACACTAATACAGAAACTATTGAAAAGCACCGGTATATAGATGAGCGATTTCATCAACACTTGCTTCGAGTTGATATTAACGAAACACAAAAAACACAAGAATTAGAAATAAGCTCAATTGATCCCTTGACAAATTATGATATAGTGGTTATTAGTGATTATGATAAAGGGTTTCTTTCGCCTGAAGTGTGTCGTCTTATAACACAACAATGCGCAGAGAACAACATTCCAGTCGTCGTAGACTCTAAAAAGAAAGACTTATCGTGTTTTTATAGCTGTATTATGAAGATAAATCAAAAAGAGTATAATGAAATTCAAAAACAACCAAATGATTCTGAGTTTGTCGTTACTTTAGGAAGTAACGGTGCCAAACATAAAAATGTTATATATCATATTGTGAGCCCAGTTGAAGTATTTGACGTCTGTGGCGCTGGAGATGTTTTCTTGGCCTCACTTGTATACGGATTTTTAAGAAAAGGCGGAATTAGACACTCAATTCCTCTTGCAAATGAAATGGCTTCGATTTCAGTATCACACATGGGAACTTATACACTAACCAAAGAAGATGTGGAGAAATATCATGATTTATGTGTTCGACATTGACGGCACAATTTGCACGAAAGTTGAAGATGGTGATTATTCTAAAGCTGAGCCGATAAGAGAAAGAATTAAAATTGTAAACAAATTATACGATGAAGGAAACACAATAATTTTTCAAACTGCGCGAGGAATGGGAAGATCTGACAACTCACAAGCTTTTGCATGGCAATTTTTTGAAAAACCAACCAAGGAACAACTAGAAAGCTGGGGAGTTAAATATCACCGGCTGTTTTTAGGTAAACCAGGCGGCGACATTTATATCGATGATAAAGGCTTCCCTGCTGACAATTATTTTGATCAAATGGAGAAAATGTAAAATGAACAAAGATCAGACACACATACTGCCTATGAAGCATGTTGACAAGGGCTGGGGCTGGGAACGTTGGATTGTAAATTGTAATGAATACTGTGGTAAGCTTTTGTTTTTTAAACAAGGAAAACGATGCTCTTGGCATTTTCATAAATTAAAAGACGAAGTGTTTTATTTACAATCTGGCAAAATGATGATATATTATTCAGACGAAGACGATATCACAAAAGCCAATCAACTGGTTTTAAATGCTGGTGAAAACTTTCATGTTTATCGCGGATTACGCCATCAGATGGTTGCCTTAGAGGACTCAGAATTGTTTGAATTTTCTACAGAACATTTTGATTCAGACAGCCATCGAATTATGAAGGGAGATTAAATGAAAATAGATATTATAATACAAGGCGGAATTTGGCCGGCGACAGTGAGTGCCGCCCATTCCTATGTGAATCATCCCATGGTGGATAGAGTAATAGTTTCAACATGGGATAGTGAGTCTGTTACAGAAGCAAATATAAAAGATGAGAGAGTGGTTTTGTTAAAAAACAAATTTCCTGACTACGAAGGTCCCGGAAATTTAAATTTACATCTAATTTCTTCGCGCAACGGCTTGAAACAATGTACTAATGAAGTCGTTCTTAAGATTCGTTCTGATGAGATCATGTCTCCGGAAGGGCTGACAACATGGATTAATTACTTTAAAGAGCATGACAACAAAGATACACTAAGATGTTTAGACGGAACAACTCAACGTAGTAAGATTGCTGTTATTGCAACCAACATAAACTATCCTTATCATCCTCAAGATCATGTATTTATTGGATACAAAGAAGACTTGTTCAAACTTTTTAACATGCCGCTCTCATATGAGCCGCCGCTTATGCCGGAGCCTGTAGATTTTTCAACAAAAACTGGACATTTAAGAAATCCAATTTATATTGGAGCAAATTATTTCGCATTATTCTTTCAAGATTCACAACATCATTTAGAAAACTGGAAGGAATATTTGCTCGATGGCGCGCCCAAACGACAAGAGGCACTTGATTTTTATTTAAAGCATCGAAACAGTATTTTTAGGCCACTACCTCGAATTAAGATGTGGTGGCAAAAATTTAATTGCGAATATTGGTGGGATGGATATTATAATGGCGGAGATCGTTATGCGGGAGAGGATGAGTAAATGAAAGTAGCCCTTTGTCTCTCGGGATTAATAAGAGATTTTCAAAATTCTGGCTTTTCTTACAATGAATATTTATGTAAGGATTTAGATTGCGATATTTTTATTCATACATGGGATGAGAATAAAGAGTCTCACAACACTAGATTTTCTTCTTCTATTATGGATGATTCTGATAATAAGAGTAAAATGTTTGCTAATATATTTCCAAATTCCAACATTACTTTATTATTAGAAGATTTTAATTCTGATTGGAACTTTCGTAAACAATATCAAAACGATATACACCCACGTACAACCGCTATTATGTATTATTCAATATATCGCTCCAATCTTCTTAAAAAAGAGTTTGAGCAAAAAAACAATTTTGTATATGATGTTGTTATTCGCTCTCGCATGGATTTTTTAATGCAACAAAAAATAAACAATAGTGAATTAAAAGATGTCTGTAGTGATAAAAATAACATTTATGTGGGAACTAATTTGTACCACAAAGGAAACAACGCCTGTAGAATGAATTGGATAACGGAAGGTGGATATCCTTACGTAGAAGATCAGTTTGCTTTTGGTGCCAGTTGTGCAATGGACAAGTATTCTAATTGCTATATAGAAAGCTCGGGAATGCAATACGAAGGGGGAGAAATTACCCTGGCTAAACAATTTTTAAGACACAATCTAAAACCTATCAGAACGTCTCTAAGGTTTCAAATGTTACAGTATGCAACACATTTACAGACAACTTATTGGGAAGATTATGAAACAAAAAAACAAACTATATTTAATTTGGAGGAAAAGTGAGTGTTAAGCTTGCTATTTTAGATATTGATGGAATTATGACCGATGGTCGTAAATATTACGGACTAGATGGTATTCCATTTGCAAAAACATATTGCGATAAAGATTTTACAGCAATTAAAAGACTTCGCGGCGCCGGTGTACAAGTATGTTTTCTTTCTGGTGATGAGCGTGTTAATAAAGCTATGGCCGAAAATAGAAATATAGATTTTTACTCTGCTAGAGGCAAAGATAAGGCAGATTTTGTTGTAGATTTTGAAAGAATTTATAAAGTAAACAAAAGTGAAATGTTGTATATTGGTGATGACTTATTTGATTTATCTATCATGAAATTAGTTGGACACGCTTTTTGTCCCCAAGACTCTCCCGACATTATAAAACATTTTTGCCCAATACAGAATATAATTCCTCGCAATGGCGGTAATAATGTTATTGCCAAGTTAGTTGATATTTTATTAGAAAGAAAACAGATAAAAGATTGCACAATGGCAGAGATTGAAGCCTTAGACAAAAAAGAAAAATTTTAAATGAACGATTTATTTTTGTTTGGAAAAGACTATTCGGATACAATTATGTTTGTTGAGTCAAATAAAGAAGGGGAAACTAATTCTTGTTCTAATATTGTTCAAAAACAAGGCGGAGTAGCCAATTTTTTTGAAGTAAAATTTAACAATTGGAAATTGAACCCTATTACAACGGGAGAAAAGAAAGCTTATATTGTTAGTGACCGTACAACTAGCACAAGAACTTCTTATGTTCTTAATCAATCTCCTTCTATAATGTCTGAACAATCTATCAATGCGATTAATCAAGGAGCATGGTTGCATGTATGTTATGTCGACGACATTGAGTGTTATAGTGAGTTATCTAAAATTAAAATACCCTATAGCATAGATTTTTGTACCGAATTATCAAGAGAAATGTACACGCATGTAATGCAATCTGCTAAAATTATCTTTGACTCTAGAGAAAGAAAAGCTTTATACAATAATATAACTTTAAAAACGCCGTTAGTGTTGCATGATGCGGCCGGATTTGAAATCATTGAGAAAGGAAAAATAATTCACAAAGAATCTCAAAAACCTTTAAAAAATTTAAACGTTAATGGGGCTGGTGATATATATGCTGCTTTTGCTATAAATAATTACTATTCTCGCGGTTTAATTGATAGCACAAAAAACGCAATGGTAGAAACCACAAATTTATTAATTAATAGGACAAAAAATGAACAAAAAGTATAATTTACTTCTGCCGATAGCTGGTAGAGCGCAAAGATTTTTAGATAAAGGGTACACAATGCCCAAACCGCTAATCATGTCTAAGGATAAGCATATTATAGATTGGTCTATGGAGTCGATTGACACAACAGAGTGTAATATTATTTTTGCTGTGAGGCTAGAACACATTAATAATTTCTCTATAGATGATATTTTAAGAAACAAATTTGGCGATGACATCAAAATTGTTGTCATTGACAGAGTAACTGACGGCTCTGTGTCAACCTGTTTATTAGCTAAAAAGCACATCAACAATGATCTGCCTCTTATAATTTATACCCCAGATGTGTATTTTGAAAATCAGTTTAATCCAGCTACAATACCTTCTGATTTAGATGGGTTTATTCTGACCTTTAAAGCTAATAGCCCAGCACACAGTTATGTCGAGTTAGATGAAAATAATTTAGCTATTAGAACCGCTGAGAAAGATGTTATAAGTCAAAATGCTGCGGTAGGGGTTTATTATTATAAAACTGGAAGAATGTTTGTCCAATATGCAGAGGAAATGATTTCGCGCAACATCAGAACAAAAGGGGAGTTTTATATCTGCCCAATGTATAACCTTATGATAGCTGATGACATGCAGGTGGGAATTGAACAAGTAGAAAAAATGCATGTGCTTGGAACACCTCCTGAGTTAGAGTTTTTTGTAAACCATGTTACGGCCCGATTTGGCGATAAGCCAATTGCTTTGTGCTGTGATCACTCAGGCTTTCGCATGAAAGAAGTTGCGAAGAGTCTTTTAGAAAAAAACAATGTTCCTTATATAGATTTCGGCACATATGTTAAAAAAGATTGTGATTACAATGAATATGTAAGTGCTGCCGTTGCAGCAATGAATCAAAAAACTTCTGATTTTGCCATGGGATTCTGTCGCACAGGACAGGGCGTTAATATTCTAGCTAATCACTTAGATGGCGTTAGATCTGCCTTAGTGATTGATGAATATACGGCAGAGTATGCCATTCGGCACAATTGCTGTAATTTCTTTGCTATTCCTGAAAAATACGTTTCCGAAGCTCAATTAGATAGTATGATTAAGATTTGGAAAAAGAGTAGCTTTGATGGTGGCCGCCACATGACTCGAATGAAAAAGACTATAGGATAATAAAAAAAATATGAAAAATAACTGTATAGTTTTAACTCATGTGTTGATAAGAAACGGACAAGAACAAAAGCTGGATATAGTAGAAAAAACAGTAGACACTTTTAGACGTTTAAATCCAGAGGCTTATATCATATTAACAGGACACGGATTGCCACTTCATCGTAAAACAATAGAGAAAGTAGATTTTGTCCACTGGGAGCACGTAATCCGAGAAGAACAGTTTGGTTCTGGTCATCCCTATTTTGTATATTTAGGGTACTTGCATGCCCGGCAACAAGGCTTTACCCATGCGTTTAAATCACGCGCAGACTGCCCGAGTCTTGTTCCTAATATTTGCGATAAAATGCACAAAATCTTAACGGAAGAGGGTACAAAAATGGTTGTAACTGAAATGACATCTTTAAAGAGTATGTTTATTGGTGATTTATTTCTATACGGACCTCTTGATGTATTGCTTAAAAGCTGGCAACGTTGGGACTGCAATCATGGAGGGCTTCAAAACTATGCAAACAACTGGTTAGAAGACCACGAGCTACCTAGAAACCACCTTAGTAATTTAGTGCCGCCTCCATCGTGGGCGCCTCTTGTTTTAAAAACTTTGTCATATCGAGACATGAAAATATTTGGTTGTATTAATATAGAAGATTTTTGGCAAGAACTTTACAATGTAGAGTTATTGACAATTGAAAATTATGAAAAATATTTATGGGGAGCCAAATGGAATTACCCTCGTCAAATAACACAAGAAGAGTTTTATCGGAGAAAGAATAATGATTAACCATGAAGAAAAATTTATACACATCCCAATCCCTAAAACAGCCTCACAAGCACTAACAAACGCTTTAGGATTTCAGATTTCAGAGGAGCCAGCGCTTTATCATGACAATTTAGAGCATTTTATTTCTCATGATTATTTAAAACATATCGATTATTATAAATTCTCTATTGTAAGAAATCCATGGGATAGATTAACTTCTCTGTGGCGAGATTTTACACGTAAGCGCAATCATCAATATTCGGGACATCATCGTTGTGAAAACCGACTATTAGTTAGCGAGTTTGGAAATTTTGAAAATTTGTGTTTAAACTTAAAAGATTCTTTGTGGAGTCAGAATTTATTTTTTAAACCTCAAGTTTATTTTTTATCTTACGCCGGCGAAATGAAAACTGATTATGTGGGAAGATTTGAAAACTTAGAACAAGCTTACACAGACATCTGCACGGCTCTTAACAAAGAAAGAGGTTCATTAAGAATGATTAACGAAACAATGGGTCATGGTCGAGATTCTAGATATTATAGACAATATTATAATGAAAAAATGGCCTATGCTGTGGCAGACTTCTATAGACTCGATATAAAAGAATTCGGATATGACTTTTAAAATTATAGCACATCGTGGCTTGTTACATGGCCCAGATGAA
>CEPK01013988.1_pt1 | contig 27955 bp, 32 predicted proteins | sample 356231 | NCBI WGS metagenome assembly CEPK01 (sample SAMEA2620259, study PRJEB7988) | marine metagenome | biome: marine biome (ENVO:00000447); feature: deep chlorophyll maximum layer (ENVO:xxxxxxxx); material: "saline water (ENVO:00002010), including plankton (ENVO:xxxxxxxx)" | depth 80 m
TAAAGCTATGGTCGTACCACCAAAACCATACTCTACTCCTTTCAATGGTGGTTTTCATAACGAGTATCTAGCTAAACAGCCATTAATTAAAACTCACGATTATACTTATTTACATACGTTAGATAACGAGAAACTAAAAGATTTTTATGATGCAGTTAATCATTTACAATCTGTACCATTTAAAATTGATAAAGATATGTTTGATGTATTTAAAAATATATGGGACAATAATTTAAGGTTAGGTAAGTTTCCCGATAGAGAAAGTTTATTAGATGAAAAAGGTAAACCAAAAGGTATTTATCGTGACCCAAAAGTTGATGAGATATTAGAATTAAGAATAAAATATAAACGTGATTTGAATAGAGTATATAATGATGAGATTGCACGTTCATCAAAAGTATTAAATACACTTGTAGCAATAGACCTTGCGATAGAGTATTTAGAATTTGAAAGAATATACTTTGCCATCTTTGCTGATAAACGAGGTAGATTGTATTGTATGGGAACTACCATCACCTACCAAACGGATCAAAAGATTAAGTCGTTAATTACCTTTGCAAACTCTGAACCACTTAACGAGGTAGGAAAGTATTGGTTATATGTTCACGCCTCAAACACTTGGGGTAATGATAAAGTTTCTTACGCAGAACGATATAAATTTACAGAAGATAAATTAGACGAGTTTATTAGCTACGCTGATGCACCTTTGGACAACAAAGGTTGGAACTTCGCAGATAAACCTATGGAATTTCTTAATACCTGTATGCACCTTAAACGACTTAAAAAAGAAGGGCTGGGCTACTCCTGTAATTTACCTGTGTCTATGGACGCAACCTGTTCAGGATTGCAGGTGCTTTCTATTTTAATGAGAGACGAAAACACCGCAAAAAAAGTGAACGTCTTACCGAGTACAGAACCACAAGACATTTACTCGGCAGTTGCAGAAAAGGTAAAAGCAGAAGTTGAAAGAAAAGCACAAGAGGGATCACGAGAAGCTAATCGTTGGTTGCAATTTGGTATTACAAGGAAGATTGTGAAGCGAAATATTATGACTTATGTGTACTCGTTAAAACCCTATGGTGCACGTCAACAAATTTTTGATGAATATAAAAGTATAATAGAATTTAATCCCGATAAAAAAGTTTTAGCAGATGACGGGTTTAGTGATTGTCGTTGGTTAGCTAAAATTGTTTGGGATAAAATGGAACAAGAGATAGACCTTGAAGCACAATTAATGAAGTGGTTTCAAGATTGTTCAAAGTTGTTTGCACAAGCAAATATGGTAATGAAATGGACTACACCTATGGGTTTTCCTGTAGAAATGGACTACAGATATTTAATACCATTTAAAGTAAAGACAGCGATTAGTGGTTCATTAGTTTATACAACATATAGACGAGAACTAAATCGTAAAGATTCTAGGAAATATTCTTCTAGTTGTAGCCCAAACATTGTTCACAGCTTGGACGGAGCAATTTGTCAAGGAGTTGCATTGTATTGTAAAAATGCTGATAATCCTATTAATGATTTGTTAATGGTACACGATAGTTTTGCAACCAATCCTAATCGAGTTGACCAGTTACACCAGATCATTAGACAAGTCGTTATAGACCTATTTAAAACGGACTATTTAGAACGACTATACAACGACTGGAGCTCCCAGCTTCCAGAAAAGCTACGAACTCGTTTAACAAGACCACCACAACAAGGTAATTTAGACATCAACGAGATTGCGAAGTCTAAATATTTTTTTAGTTAATAGAAAGGACATAAGATGAAACTATTTGTATATGGTACATTAAAAAAAGGATATGGATTACACCACGTGTTATCTAAAAGTTTAAGGATAGGAGATTACATCACAAAACAAAAAGGTTTTAGAATGACAGGATTTTGGTATCCATTTATATTTAGAGATAAGACTTCTAAATTTTCTATAAAAGGAGAACTTTATGATGTTGACCAAAATGATTTTAGAACAGCAAATCGTATTGAACTTGGTGCGGGATATAAACTAGAAGAAATTGATAAAGATGTTTATGGTTATGTATATCCTACAAAAGTTGATGACTTATCAATCTCTGTAATTAAAAATACGAAAGATAATTATTATGAGTGGCGATCAACGTCCAATATGCCAAAAGTGCAAGAAACGTAAATCTGTAATAATAATTTATAAAATATTATTTTGTGCAGAATGTGCATTAAAAAAGTTAGGATTACAAAAATGGAACTAATTATACTAGACGATGGTATATATTCTCTTGTCAAAGTGACAAAAGAAATGATGAAACAAATCGAACTCTTTAGTAAAGTAGATTGTTTTGATCTATGCGATATAATAAGATTAAAACTTACCACGTTTAACGAGTTTGTTAATAGACACGTTATGAATGATGGAAGTGGAGATTTTTATGGTTGTATCTGTAGATAATTCACAAGGACTACAAACTTTGGGGTTCTCTTGGAGGTAAAACACATATGATAAACGAAAAGCAAATACATACGACACCTGTTGGAGTTGCAAATTATCCTTACATCTTTAAGGCAGATACGCAATTTGAAAAAGCAGGAGTATTTTCAGTTAAGTTAGTTTTAAACGATGAAGATGCTAAACCAATTATAAAACTTTATGAGGAAACGTTGAAAGCACGTCAGCAAAAAGAAAATACTGACAAGCGATCAGCACATAATCAATACAAAGTTTTAAAAAAAGGTGGTATTGAGTTTAAATTTAAATTGAAAAACAAGGTAACAATGAGAGACGGAACTGACTTCGAGCAAAGACCGAAGATTTTAAATGCCGACAAAACTATTGCACAGGAACAACCCGTGTATAGTGGCAGTAAAATGAAGATCGCCTTTCAAGCTGTGTCTTGGCACAATAACTTACAAGGAGTTGGCGTAACTTTAAGAATGAAAGCCGTACAATTAATTGAAGTTGTTGCAGAGAAGCCAAAATCAAATGGAGAAGAAAAAACTTCTGATTATGATTATGGTTTTAGTGCAGAGAAAGTTTCCAATGTACCTAAACGGAAAAAAGAAGAACCCGTTTCGCAAGAAGCGGACTTCTAGTTATCGTAGTGGGCTTGAAGAAAACGTTATTAATAACTTAAAACAACGTAATGTTAGATTTAAGTATGAACAACGTGTTATAAATTACTTTAAGCCCGCCACGAAACATAAGTATACTCCTGATATAGAATTAGAAAATGGTATACTTATAGAAATAAAAGGTTTTTTTAAAAGAGAAGATAGGAAAAAACATTTATTAGTAAAAGAGCAGAACCCAAAGTTAGACATAAGATTTATTTTTGGAAACTCTAGAAATAAAATTTATAAAGGTTCTAAAACAAGTTATGCTGATTGGTGTCTCAAACACGGATTTGTTTTTGCTGATAAAGTTATACCTACTGATTGGATAACAAGGAAGGATTATGAAAATACAAAGATCAACAGAAGAATGGAATAAAATAGTAAAAGAAAAAGACGACAGAATACTTTTGTTAGAAACAAAGCTAACAAATATGGTAAATAAAAATCGTGCTTTATATTCTCACATTAGAAGTGTTAATGATATCAATGACGCACATAAAAAATTAAATGGAGTGTTGCAGAGAAAATTATCTGAAGCAAATAATAAATTTGAAAAGATGCAACAAGATCGCCTAAACGCAGGAAGACAGGCGGGATATGACGACTAATGATAGTGAGTTTGTTAAACACTTACCGTGTACGACTTGTTCATCTAGTGACGGAATGGCTCTCTACTCTGACGGTCACACTTTTTGTTTCGTGTGCAATACTACTACTAGGGGGACTGATAATAATATGGTGGCTACAAGCAATACTCGGGGAGATTTATTACAAGGCGAAGCGATTAGTTTACCAAAAAGAAAACTTACTTTGGAAACCTGTACGAAATGGGATTACAAAGTTGCACAAGTTAATAATGAGCCTGTTCAAGTAGCAACATATTACGATAAAAAGAAACGACCTGTATTTCAAAAATTAAGATACAAAGATAAACAATTTAAAACACTTGGAGATATAAACCAAGCTACTTTGTACGGACAAAACTTATGGAATGGGGGTGGTAAAATTTTATGTATTTGTGAGGGAGAAATAGACACTTGTAGTTTATCTCAATTATTTAATCATAAATATGCAGTTGTTGGAATACCTAATGGAGTTAACGGGGCAGTTAAGTCGTTAAAGAAGCAGTTAGAATTTATTGAAAGTTATGAATCTGTAATTTTCTTTTTTGACCAAGATGATGCAGGTCAAGAATGTGCTAAAAAATGTGCAGAACTATTATCAGTTGGTAAAGCAAAAATAGCTTCGTTTGATTTAAAAGATGTAAACGAAATGTTAGTACACGGATTAGGTGCTGATGTTATAAAAGCTATGTGGGAAGCGAAGACTTACCGACCTGATGGTGTCGTTGCAGGTGAAGAACTTTGGGAAGTAATTAAAAAAGAAGATGAGAAAGCAACAGCTTTTTATCCATACGAAGGACTAAACAGAAAACTATTTGGTATTAGAAAAAGAGAAATAGTAACAATATGTGGTGGTTCAGGTATTGGTAAGTCGTTAATGACTAAAGAGATTGCTTACTCTTTGATACAAAAAGGTAAAAGGATAGGAATTATATCTCTTGAAGAAAGTTTAAAAAGAACTTGTGAGGGTATATTAGGATTACATTTAAATAAACCTATTCACATAAATAGAGATGATGTTTCTGAAACAGAATTAGAACAAGCATACAAAGAAACAATAGGTAATGGTAATGTATTTTTATATGACCATTGGGGTTCTGTAGAAGAAAACACAATATTAAATAAAATAAAATATTTTGCTAAAGCATTAGATATAGAATATTTATTTATAGATCACATATCAATTATTGTTAGTGGATTAGAAACTAATGATGAAAGAAAAACTATTGATTTATTAATGACAAGATTAAGAGCATTAACTGAACAATTAAATATAGGTGTTATAATTATTTCACATTTAAAAAGACCAGAGGGAAACAAAGATCATACTGATGGTTTAAAAACTTCATTAGGACAATTAAGAGGTAGTGCAAGTATCGCACAATTAAGTGACATTTGTGTTGGTGTAGAAAGATCACTTTCAGATCAAGAGAATGGTAAAAAAACTTTAGTTAGAATTTTAAAAAATAGATTTGCAGGGATTACAGGTATTGGTACAACATTACTATATAATCCAGAAACAGGAAGGTTATTAGAATATGAACAAACCAATAATTTTTGATATAGAAACTAACGGGTTAAATCCCTCGAAGGTACATTGTCTAGTTTTACAAAAAGATGGAGAAGAAATTTCGTTCGTTGGACGGGATATACCGAAAGGTATTGATCTACTTGCTGACAATTTAATCGTGGGACATAACGTAATTAAGTACGACCTTCCTGTACTTAAACGTTTGTATGACTACAATCACAGCCCTGATTTAGTACACGATACTCTATGTTTAAGCCGTCTTATCTACCCTGACATCGCAAATAGCGTAGATTACAAATTGTTAGCAAGTGATCGGATTGAAAGAACATCTGTTGGTAAACATAGTTTAAAAGCTTGGGGTCAAAGATTAAATTTTCATAAAGGAGATTTTGCAGATATAAATACATTTGATATATTTACTCCTGCTATGCTTGAATATTGTATTCAAGATGTCAAACTTACATCATTACTTTATAAAAAATTATTAGAAAAAGGATTTAGTCAAGAAAGTATAGATTTAGAACACGAAGTAGCAAATATTTTAAAACAACAAGAAGAAAAAGGTTTTGCCTTTGATGAAGTAAAAGCAAAAGAATTACACGTTAAATTATTAGGTAGAACTCACGATCTTAAATTAAGTTTAGAAACTAGATTTCCTGATTGGCAAGTTGATTTAGGAGAGTTTGTACCAAAAGTTAATAATAAAAAATTAGGATACAAAAAAGGTGTAGCTGTTAGAAAGTCTAAAACAATAAAGTTTAATCCTTCTAGTCGTCAACACATATCTAATAGACTTATGGAATTAAGAAATTGGAAACCTAAAAAGTTTTCTGAAACAGGATTACCAATAGTTGATGAAGAAACTTTAGGACATTTAGATTATCCCGAAGCAAAAGAACTTAACGAATATTTATTAATTGAAAAAAGATTAGGTATGTTAAGCGATGGTAAAAACGCTTGGTTAAAAGTTGTCCGAAATGGACGAGTGCATACTAATTATATAACGAACATAACAACAGGTAGAATGAGTAGTAGGTCACCTAATTTGCAACAAGTACCTAGTACACATTCGCCTTACGGTAAAGAATGCCGTGAGCTTTTTACTCCCTCTTTAGGTTATGTACTTGTAGGGTGCGATGCGTCAGGTTTGGAGGCTCGATGTCTCGCACACTACATTTATAATTATACAGGTGGTAAAGAGTATGTAGATTTAATTTTAAATGGTGACATACATACCTACAATCAAAAGAATTTAGGTTTAAGTAATAGAAACCTTGCGAAGACAATTCTCTATGCAGTTTTATATGGAGCAAGTGCAAGGAGAGTTATGGAAATATTAGATTGTTCTATGACCGAAGCTAAAAATGTATTAGATAAATTTTATAAAGTATTACCTTTCTTACAAGAAATAAAAGAAGATATATATTGTAAGATAGAAGACAACGGGTACATCAAAGCTATAGATAAAAGAATACTTACAATAAGAAGTGCCCATTCGAGTTTAAATGCTTTGATCCAAAGTTGTGGGGCAATAATTATGAAAAAAGCATTAACTATATTATGGGATAAATTAAAAGATAAAGATGCTTTTGTAATTGCAAACATACACGATGAATTTCAAATAGAAGCAAAACCAAATATAGCCGATGAAGTTGGTAAGTTAGCTGTTGAAAGTATAAAAGAAGCAGGAGAACACTTTAAATTACGAGTACCATTAGGAGCAGAATACCGTGTCGGTAAAAATTGGGCTGAAACCCACTAATTTAAAATGGAGAAAGTGGGCTTCAAATTGTTTATGTAATCAAAGAAAACGTCAAGGTCACGATTGTGGTTTAACAATAGACGAGTTAATTTTATTAACACCAAGTCATTGTCCTTGTTGTGGAACTGTATTAGTACCACAAGGTAAACAAAACAATTCTCCATCAGTAGATAGATTAGACGCAACAAAAGGTTATGAGAAAGATAATATATGGATTATTTGTCATTCTTGTAATGCTAAAAAAGGAAACACAAAAAGCCCAACAGATTTGTATAAGATTGCAGATGCTTGGTGGGCAAAATTAAAGGAAATAAAATGCAAGTTATTATAGTGCTTCACGACAGAGAAGACGACAAAGATAAAATTGAATACAGCATATTTGAAAAATACGGAGATAATGAAAAACCTAGTGATATGATAAATAGTCCTGCTGTTCAAGTTGGTTCTATATTGTCTGGCTTTTTAAAAACTATAGAAAAGCACGGAGCATATTTAGGTTTATTACCTATAATAGAAAGTCAGGAAAAAGATTTTGATGAAGCAGATTTTAGAAAGAAAATTAAAAATCGTGATGGCAACGTAATTCACGTAAACTTAAACAATATAAAACCAAAAGGAAACGGATAATGAGTACACTATTAGTAGATGCTGACGTAATAGCTTATCAAGTATCATTTGCTTCAGAAGAACCAATACGATGGGGCAATCAAGAAGACGAGTTTGCAATATGGACATTACATAGTGATGAACTAGATTGCACAAGAAGAATAAAAGATTATTTTAATACACTAAAACAAGATACACAATGCAAAGAAATTATTTCTGCATTTAGTGATAAAGATAATTTTAGAAAAGAAATTTATCCTGACTATAAATTAAATAGAACAAAACAAAGAAAACCTTTAACATTACAATATTGTAGAGACTATATTTATAAAAATTATAATGGCTTTATTAGACCTAGATTAGAAGCTGATGATATACTTGGTATATTAGCTACTTCATCAATAATTAAAGGTAATAAAATTATTTGTAGTATTGACAAAGACTTAAATCAAATTGCAGGATTGCATTATAATCCTACACTAAAAGAGTTTTATGGGATTACTAAAAAACAAGCTGATTATAATTTTTATTATCAATGTCTTGTAGGAGATAGCACAGATAATTATAAAGGTGCACCTACTTATGGAGATGTTAAAACTAAAAAGACATTAACTAGAAAAAAGAATTTGTGGAAAGTCGTTAAAGATTGTTTTAAAGAGCAAGGTTTAACAGAAGATGATGCTTTAACACAAGCTCGGTTAGCTCGTATTTTAAGAAATACAGACTATGATTTTAAAAAGAAACAACCTATATTATGGAGTGGTAATGACAAATAAAGATATGTTTAAACCTACTACGTATGATACTTTAGAAAAACAAGTTGATGGTGACCATTATAAATCTATGAAAATCCAACCTGCACATTTTATCAATGAGAATAATTTACCATTTGCAGAGGGTAATGCTATAAAATATATTTGTCGTCACAAGAAGAAAGGTAAAGCAAAAGATATAGATAAAGCAATTCATTATTTAGAAATGATAAAAGAGAGAGATTATGAGTAATGCACACGTAAAAAGATGGAAAAAAAGAACTTGGTTAAATGTTGATATTTTATATGAAGATGAGTTTTATGCTAGAACTCCTGATACAGATAAAACGTTTCCACCTACTGTAAAAGCTACTTATACAATAGTAGGTCAAAACACAACAAGGTCAACTTTAGAAGAATTACCTTTAGACCCTTTACCTGAAACAGAAAAAAAACAAGAAGATACTACTAACCCAAGTGTTGATAAAACATTTGAAAATGAGGTAACTAAAAATAATGAAGAAACTCCTAAAGAAAATCCTACAATGGATCAGCCAAAACCCCCCGAAGTATAAGTTTGTTTTTGTACTTTGGGAAGATGCAAACTCTGATAGTAGTTGGAACGAACTTTCCACAATAGAACAGATGCTACCAACAATATGTATAAGTGTTGGTTTCTTAATTAATAAAACTGAAGACGCTTTTATTTTAGCATCTGATTTTACAACCGATGAAAAAAATGGCAAATATGTTATCGCAGAAGGTGGTAACACTATGGTCATTCCTACCAAAAACGTACTAAAAGTAGTACCAATCCCCCTTAAAATACAGCCTAAATAGTTGCTCTCTTGGATATAACTATGATTTCACAAGAATTAATTGATTATTTAGAAAAGCAATTCCCTGATAAATCGCCCGATCTTAACGATAATGAAAGAAAAGTGTGGTTTAAAGCAGGACAATCAAGTGTCGTATCACATTTAAAAAAGATATTAAATGATAAAGAAAACAATTTATTAAATGAAACAATAATAGGAGATATAAAATAATATGTGTGGATTTTCTAGACCCAAGCCACCACCACCACCTCCAGCTCCCCCAGCACCTCCAGCTACGGAAGTTAACGCTTCGTCAACTCGTTTAAGAGAAAAGGCTCCAAAAGCCCCACAAACTAAAACGTCTAGCCGAGTTAGTTATTCAAGGAAACGAGGTAAACAGGCATTAAGAATACCTTTACAGGTAGGTGGAACTTCAAGTCAAAGTGGTGCAAACGTACCTTAATAGATAAAAAATATGGCAAAATATACAACAGCTAAATCGAGATATAACACTCTTGAAGCTATAAGAGACCCATTTTTAGATAGAGCACGAGATAGTGCAGAATTTACGATCCCATCTATTATGCCTCGTGAGTATCATAGTAAACACACAACATTACATACTCCATATCAAGGTATTGGTGCTAGAGGTACTAATAACCTTTCATCAAAGCTACTTCTAGCTTTACTTCCACCCAATCAACCTTTCTTTAGACTAACACTTGACGAGTTTACTTTGTCAGAACTTTCAGGTCGAGATGATATGAAAGGCGAGTTTGAAAAAGCTATGGCTTCTATTGAACGAGTTGTTATGAGTGAAATGGAAGTTAACAATTTTAGAAATGCTTTATTTGAAGCAATCAAACATCTTATTATTGCAGGTAATGTTTTATTATACATTACACCTGATCTTAAAATGAAAGTTTATCATTTAGATAGATATGTAATTAAAAGAGATGGAATAGGTAATGTATTAGAAATTATTACAAAAGATATGGTTGCACCATCTTCTTTAACAGAAGAACAAAAGTTATTAATTGAAGGCGATAAAACTAAAGATGGTTATGATGACACTTGTGAAATTTATACTTGTGTTAAAAGATCAGCTAACGGAAAAAAATGGGAAGTACATCAAGAGTTATACGAAAAAATTATACCTTCATCTGTAGGAACTTATCCTATAGATAAAAATGCTTTTATACCTTTACGTTACACTTCTATAGATAATGCTGATTATGGCAGAGGATTTATAGAAGAATATATTGGTGATCTTCGTAGTCTTGAAGCTTTATATAGAGCTGTTGTTGAAGGATCAGCGGCATCAAGTAAAGTTTTGTTTTTAGTAAAACCAAATGGATCAACTCGTTTAAAAACTTTATCTGAAAGCCCTAATGGAGCAATTCGTGAGGGTAACGCTGAAGATGTAACTACACTTCAGGTTAATAAATTTTCTGATTTTAATGTTGCATTTCAAACAATGAGATTAATTGAAGAAAGATTACAATTTGCGTTTATGTTAAATACATCTGTGCAAAGAAATAATGACAGAGTTACAGCAACAGAAATAAATTATGTATCAAAAGAATTAGACGATAGTTTAGGTGGTCTTTATTCTTTATTATCACAAGAATTACAACTTCCATTAATAAACAGATTAATGTTTCAAATGGAAAAAAAGAAAGCATTACCGAACTTACCTAAAGATAGCATACGTCCTAAAATTGTAACAGGACTAGAAGCTTTAGGTAGATCAAGTGATTTACAAAGATTAAATACATTTGTTAACCAACTACAACCTTTTGCAGAACAACTAATGACATACTTAAATTTAGATGAATATGTAAAAAGAGTTGGTACTTCACTTGGAGTTGAAATGGAAGGTTTAATAAAATCTCCTGAACAAATCCAAGCTGAACAACAAGCTATGCAAGAACAAATGATGATGCAACAAAATTCCCCTGCCGTTGTAAAAGAAGGTATGGGTATAGTCAGGGATAGTTTTAAAGACCAAAGAAACAAAAATAATAAGGAGAACTAATGGTTGAAAAAGTAGAAGTACCTGCGGAAGAAGTAAAAGAAACGCAAGAGTACCAAGAACAAATGATAAAGAAAGCTGATGATGCAAATAACGTTGCAACTACTGAAACAGCTCCAACTACTGAACCTGTTAAAGAAGAATTAATACTTGGTAAGTTTAAAACCCAAGAAGATTTAATTAAATCTTATCAGGAGTTGGAAAGAAAACAATCTGAAGCACCAAAAGAAGAAACAAAATTAGAAGCAGATAAACCTGTTAATTTTGATTTTTCTTCTGCTGAAAGAGAGTTTGAAGAAAATGGTGAGTTAAGTGAAAACACAATTCAATCTCTTGAAAAAGCAGGATTACCTAAATCTTACATAGACAATTATCTTGCGGGTTTAGATGCTGTTGCACAAAAGTTTGAACAACAAGCTTTTGATAGCACAGGTGGTGAAGAAAACTATAAAAGAATGACTGATTGGGTAACTGAAAATTTACCCGAAAGTGAAATACAACAATTTAACGATAGCATTGGTCAAGATAATGAAACAGCATTATTTACTATAAAAGGTATGTATGCTCGTTTTCAATCTGAAACTAAAGAACCAAATTTAGCAACAGGAACTAACGCACAACAATCTGGATCAGCATACGAAAGTATTGGTCAAATGAAAGCTGATATGGCTGACCCTAGATATGCAACAGATAGTGCATTTAGAAAAATGGTTGCAGACAAAGTTTCAAGATCAAAAGTTATTTAACAAAATTCTGTGGATAAATTGCTGTCCTAGAATAGCACGTAAGAGTAAGACTTAACCCGTTTGAGGACGGATAATTCTGAAACTGAAATTACTATGCTTTATTAGCAACAACCTATAAATACAAGGAGATATAAATATAATGTCAAATTATACTGTATCAAATATAGGTCAGAATGCTGGTTCAGGTAGTACAACTGCTTCTTTCTTGAAAATTTTCAGTGGAGAAGTTATTACTGCGTTTGAAACAGCAAACTCGACACTAGATAAGCACTTGGTTAGAACAATCTCTAACGGAAAAAGTGCACAGTTTCCTATCGTTGGTAAAGCAACTGCTTCATACCACACAGCAGGAAACGAAATTACTGGTGGTTCAATAACTCACAATGAGAGAACAATCTCTATTGAGAACTTATTGATTGCTCCAGTATTTATCGCAAAAATAGATGAGGCTATGTCCCACTATGATGTGAGATCAATCTACTCAAAAGAACTTGGTAGAGCTCTTGCAAATCAGATGGACAAGCACGTTTATCAAAACTTAATCTTAAACAGTAGAGGAAATGCGGCTTCGCCACAAGCGGCTGGACAATCTATAACTGACGCTGACTTCGCAACTAATGCGGCTTCTGCGGCAGCTTCTATTTTTAGTGCGGCTGAAAAATTAGATGCGGCTGATGTTCCTGCGGAAGACAGATATTGTGCTGTCTCTCCTGCGGTATATTACAATCTAATCCAAGCGACTACTGTTATTAACAGAGATTGGGGCGGATCAGGTTCTTACTCTGATGGTAAAGTTTTAAAAGTTGCAGGTATTAACATAGTACCTACAAACAACTTACCATCTACAAACATCACTTCAGGTGTAGCACAAGGTTCTTCTACAAATTTTGCAGGGAACTTTTCTAACACTGTTGGTTGTGTTTGGCAGAAAAATGCAGTTGGAACAGTTAAATTAATGGACTTGTCTACAGAGATGGAATACCAAATCCAAAGACAAGGTACGTTAATGGTAGCTAAATATGCTATGGGTCACGCACCTCTAAATCCAATCTGTTCGATTGAAATTAAATCTGCGTAATTTATTACGTTTGGTTTACACTTGGGAGGCGGCTTCGGTCGCCTCTCACTAAATAGAATTTATTATGACAACTACAGTTACAACTAAATTAGAAGCAATAAATGTAATGCTTACTGCGATTGGGGAAAGCCCAGTTAACACAATTACATCTTCAACAACAACTGATGTTTCTATTGCAATACAAATATTAGATAATGTATCAAGAGAAGTACAAAGTGTTGGGTGGCATTTTAATACTGACACTAATTATTTACTTGCTAAAAATTCATCTGATCAAATTGTGTTACCAACAAATTGTTTAAGAGTAGATAATTCAAACAAAGATGCTGATTTAGATTTAGTTGAAAGAGGTAGAAAACTTTGGGATAGAGAAAATCATACTTATACTATTACTAAAGATATTAGAGTTAACATAACTTGGTTTTTAGAATTTACAGAATTACCAGAAACGGCTAGAAGATATATTACAATAAGAGCCGCTAGAATATTTCAAGATAGAATGTTAGCATCAGAAACTTTACACGCATTTCATCAAGTTGATGAGCTTTCAGCTTTATCTGCATTAAAAGAACACGAAGGAGATACTAGAGATCATAGTATCTTTGATAACTATAGTACATACAGAGTTATTGACAGAGATAATTTTCAACCTGCAAAAACTACAATTAGCGATGAATAATGAGTGCAAGATTAATTTCAAATTCAATTCCAAATTTATTGAATGGGGTGTCCCAACAACCAGATACAGTAAAGTTACCAAATCAAGCAACAATACAAGAGAATGGTCTTTCTGATATTATTACTGGTTTAGGTAAACGACCACCTACTGAACATATTGCAAAATTAAATACTGATACGTTAACAAATAGTAAAGTACATATTATAAATAGAGACAGCAACGAACAATATGCTGTTCTTGTAAATAATCAGTCTATAAAAGTTTATGATCTAGCAGGTAATAATAAAACTGTAGTTACTCCTGATGGTTTAACTTATTTAACGTCTACAAACCCACAACGAGATTTTAATTTAGTAACTGTTGCTGATTACACATTTATTGTAAACAAAACTAAAACAGTTGCAAAATCTGGTACTACTTCTACGGCTAGACCTGACGAAGCAATATTTTATGTAAAAAATGGTCAATACAGAACTACTTATGAAATTAATATTGATGGTTCAAACGTTGCTAGTTTTCAAACTTTAGATAATTCTAACGCTAGTAATGCGTCATCAATTACTACAGATAATATAGCTACCGAGTTAACAAACGATTTAAATTCTAATTTATCAGGATACACTATTGTTAGAGATGGCTCTATTATATATGTAAAGAAAAATTCAGGAACTTTTACTGCTGAAGTATCAGACGGACTTGGTGGTGATGGTTTAATTTTAGTGAAGGATAAGACTAACTCGTTTGCTGACTTACCATATAAAGGTTATACTGGATTTGTTGTTGAGATTGTAGGAGATGGTGGTACTGAATTTGATAACTACTTCGTACAATGGGACGGAACTGCTTGGGTTGAAACTGTTAAAGATGGTTTAGATAATTCATTTGATACATCAACAATGCCACATTTGTTGATAAGAACAGCAGACGGAAATTTTAGGTTTTGCAAAGCAGACGGTTCATCTTACACGGTTAGTGCTACTTCATATACGGAACCCGAATTTGCATCTCGAACAGTAGGGGACGAGACTACAAGTCCCGACCCTACGTTCGTTGGTAGAAAAATTAATGATATATTCTTTTATAGAAATAGACTTGGGTTTTTATCTGATGAAAACGTAATCTTTTCTAAAGCAGGAAAGTTTTTTACTTTTTGGGCAACTACAGTAACAACTGCTGTAGATGATGATATGATTGATTTAGCTGTTAGTCATAACAAAGTATCTATCTTAAAATATGCTGTACCATTTAATGAACAGCTTGTTTTATTTTCAGATCAATCACAATTTACTCTTGATGCTGAAGAAGTGTTATCAGCTAAAACAGTTTCAATTAATCAAACTACTGAATACGAAATTGATGATGGTGTAAAACCAATAGGTCTTGGACAAAATATTTACTTTGGAATATCTAGAGGTAGCTTTGCAGGTGTTAGAGAATATTATGTAAATGCTGATACAGAAATTAAAGATGCGTTAGATACAACTGTAAATTTACCAAGATACATTACAGGTGGTCTTAATGGATTAAAAGGTTCATCTTCTGAAAATACATTATTTGCTTTTGCTTCAGGAGAAAGAAACTCTTTATTTGTTTATAAATATTATTTTGATGCAGGATCAAAAGCTTTACAAAGGTCTTGGTCTAAATATAAATTTGTAGATACAGATGTTTTATTAGATGGTGATTGCATACAAAATTATTTGTATATGGTTATTAAAAGAGCTGATGGTACATATTTAGAAAAATTAAATTTAAAAACAAATGAAGTAGATACAGGATTAAGTTTCCCAGTTTTATTAGATCGTAAAACGAGTTTGACAGGCACTTATGATAGTGCAACAGATAAAACTACATTTACACTTCCATATGAAGAAACAAATACTATGGACGTAGTGTTAAGTGGATCGTGGTCATCTACACAAAAAGGTAGAAATATTCCGATTGCAAGTACAACAAATACTACTGTTGTTGTAAATGGAAATTATTCTGCAAATCCTGTGCTTGTAGGAAGAAAATATACATTTAAATATCAGTTTCCAACTTTCTTTGTAAGAGAACAAAAAACAACTGGTAATGCTACTTCTGTAAACACAGGTAGATTACAGTTAAAGAAAATGAGTATTATATTTGGAGACACAGGTTTCTTTGAAGTTAATTTAACACCATTGTCTAGAACAACATCTGTATATAAATTTACAGGTCAAATATTAGGATCAAGTACATTAACGATTGGGCAACCTAATTTAGAAAGTGGTACATTTAAATTACCTATTCAATGTAAAAATACAGATACAGTTATATTCATATCTTCCGATAGTTACTTACCTTGTAATTTTCTTTCGGCAGAATGGGAAGGGGTATTTTCTGTTCTTTCTCAACGAATAATAACTTAATGAAAATAGATGAAATAGAAGCAACTAGCGAACATATAAAACTATTAGTAAAAGATTTAAGACCTGAAGATGAAAGAGAAATTATTTCTAAAACAGGAACAGATGATTTAGAAAAAACTTTGCTTAAAGGTTTTACTATGACAGATTATTGTAGATCGTTTTTTGTAGATGATGAAATTGCAGGAATTTATGGAGTAGTAGCATCACTTGATGATAAAAAAATTGGCTCTCCGTTTTTACTTTGCACTCCTAAAATTAAAAAGATTAAAATTAAATTTTTAAAAGAGTGTAAAAACAGAGTAAAAGAAATGGAAGATAAGTTTCCTATACTATTTAATTATATAGATAGTAGAAATAAACTTCATTTAACTTGGCTTAAATGGTGTGGGTTTAAAATTATTAACGAAAAAATGTTTAACAAAGTTTTGTTTTACGGATTTTATAAGGAGAAAAAAGAATAATTATGTGTACTATGGAAGCGTATATCGCAACAAGAGTGTTACAAGGTTATACGCAATACCAATCTGATAAAGAGAAATCTAAATATATTAATCAACAAACAGAAACTAAAGGTGCTAGATTAAGAAACGAAGCTATTTACACAGATAATGCTTTTATTAGAAAACAAGAAGCTGAAGAAGATAAAGCGGCATTCCAAAAAGAAAAAGTTGCTACACAAAAATTAAATGTTGAAGGCTCTGCAAAAGTTGCATTCTTTGAAAAAGGTTTAGGTGGTAATTTATACAATACGGTTCTTGGAGATATATCTAGACAAGCAGGTAAACAATTTAACACAATAGATCAAAACTATGAAAATAAATTAAGAGCTATTGGTTATGATCGTTTGAATTACAATAGAAGATATACAAATCAAATTTTAAGTTTACCACGAGCATACAAACCAAGTTTTATGACTTATGCTTTATCTACTGCTGTAGATATTGGTGGAGTGTATATGGCTAATCAGGCACCTAAAACACCAAGTTCAATGGAATATCAAACAATAGATAGTAGTTTAGGAAGTAGTTAATGGTTAAAATAAATACAAATCTTGGAGTTAGCGTCAATTTAGAAAACGCACCTACTCCAAAACCAATAATGAATGTTGGAGAAGAAAAGATTGTTGGTAAAGATAAATTTGGTGCATTAGCTGATACATTAGCACAAATAAATCCTACTATTAAAAAATTAGCTGATAAAGATTTAAAACAAAAAGCAGAGGCATCATTCGAAGAAGGTCAAGCTACAATTAATGGAATGACTTTAGAACAAGCTAAAGAAGCTCATAAAAATGGTTTTCCTGATATATTTAATGGTTGGGCTAGATATGGTGCATATAAACAATATGCAAATAATTCTGTAGATAATTTTATACAAGATTTTAAAAATGAATATTGGTCTAAAAGAAATCAAGAAGGTTATAATTGGCAAGAGCATTATAATGAAGCTAGTGCAACTTATTTACAAGGTAAAGAAGGTGATGAATTTTTTGCTTCTGCATACAACAATGGCACAGAAGAAATAAGAAAATGGTTAAACGTCAAAGAGTTTGAAAAACAACAAGAAGAATTACAATTTAAAGTTACTGGGAATACTTCTTTAGCAATACAAAATTTACCAGAAAAGGTTGAAGAACAATTAGAAATACTTTTTTACGATCAAGAATTACTTAATGATCCTGAAGGTATGAACGTCAACGGATACCAAGAAAGAAAAGCAAAATTCTTTCAAGATAATATGTCTAAAACATTTATAGATATGTTCTATAAATTAAAAGCAGATAAAAACCCTGCATTATCTAATGCTGATTTTGATGATATTGTTATTAGTGAAGCAGAAACACACGCAAAATTAGACGGAAGATTTGCACCAGAGTATATTGAATTATTAACACAAGATAGACCTGATGGTACTCCTGCTATTATAAATACTCCAAAACATCAAAAAAGAGTAAGAGCATTAATTGATGATTTAAAAGATAGCATAAACTTAAATAGAAACACAGCGATGTGGTGGAATGGTTCTTTAGCTAGTACAGGAATGAAAAAAAGTGATCGTATTGAAGTAGGAGAACAAGCTTTTGCAAAAGAAATAAAAAGATTAATTGCAACAGGAGAAGCTACATCAGAAGCAGATGCGTTTTTAAAAGCAACATTAACGTTTGCTCCTGCTATGGCTAAAAATGAACCTATACCACAAATAGTAGATTTGTTTGAAAAACCATTAAGTAGTCAGTACACAGAAGATGCAAAACTAGCTATAGAAGTTTATAAGGGTTTAGAACAAAATGGTATGGTTGGTATCTATTTTGAAGAAAATGATAAGAATAGATATAAGTTTTTTATTGCAAGTATTTTAAGTGATGCAGGTTTAGACCCAAGAGATATTGTCAGACAAGTTGGAACTATGGATATGTCTACATCAACAATAACAGAATTAAGCTCTGCTAACAAAAAAACACTACAAGGTTTTGCAGGTAATATGGCTTATGCTCCTAACCTTGATTTAGTTTATACGGTAGCTGAATATTTTAAAAATATAAATTCAGATGTTAATGATAATTTTATTAGTCAAACTAAAAAGTTTATAGATGAATATTATGAAAACATTAATGGACGTTACGTAAGTAAATATAAATTAAATCAATTTGGTGTAACAAAAGATAACTATGATGCTTTTAAAGTAGCATCTATTGAAATATTAAAAGAAAAATTAAATGGAGAAAAATCAATAATTCAAGATACAGATATTGTTGGATTTTTCTATGATGAAACTAATCCTGATATTACAGGTCAAGCTCCAAACACTACTAACAATCAATCTATTGATTTAAATAATTATGAACTAATTGTTAATAGAGAAGGAGATACTTTATATTTTAAAGATGACAATAGTTTTATGACCGATGTCCCTGCAACAGTTGAGTATAAAGATGGAAGAACAGTTTGGTTAGAAGTGCCAATACAATTAGTAAAAGAAAGAGTAACTAAAAAGAATGAAGAACTAATAGCTAAAGCAGATAAAGCTAGAGCTAAAAAAGATAAAGAACTACGAATAAAACGAGAAAAGAATCAAGAATTTTTATCAACACAAGAAGGAATGACACCATAATATGACAAAAAACATTAACTGGGATTTTATTTCAGAACTAGAAGGTAAAGGCGTAAATCAAGCGTATGTACCTAGTGATAACTCTGGAGTTACAGTAGCAACAGGTTTTGATCTAAAAGAAAAAGATGCAAACTTATTAAATGAAATAGGTATATCAGAAGAAACAACTAATTTGTTGTCTCAATTTTTTGGTATGTCGGGTGCAGAAGCAAAAGAAGCATCAAAAGGTTTTAGATTAACTGACGACCAAGTATCAGAAATAGATAAAGCTAGTCATAATTGGTATGCAAATCAAATTAAAAAAGCATACGAAAACGGAGAACATAAAACTGCTTGGGACGATTTAAGTGAAGCAGAAAAAACAGTTATAGCTTCTGTTGGTTTTCAATACGGATCAGGATTTAAAAGAAAAGATGGTTCTGAAATGAACTTTATAAAACAAGCTAGAGATAATGATTGGGACGCTTTACTTGCTAATTTAAGAAACTTTGGTGATAACTTTGGTACTAGAAGAAACAAAGAAGCTGACTTTTTAGAGAACGAAAAAAAAACTCTAGATAAAGAATTTAAACCTATAGATATAACAAAACAAAAATACTTATGGTCAGAAGAACCTGATGTAAGTAGAGGTTTGTTTTTAGATCAAGCTTATAACTATAGTGAATTACAAAAACATATTGCAGAAGGTAGAACTATATCTGCCGCTTTAAAAGCTTCGTTAGTTGAAAATACAATTTTTGCTAACGCTTATGAGATATTTACTTCTCCAACTTTTATTCAAGAAGATGGATTTAGTATGGAAAATAATAAAGAAGAATTTGATGCTGTAATAAAAGAATATAATTTACAGCCAGAGTTTGCAGATAGTTTGATTGGAGCTCTCAATGGAGAACACTTAAAGTATTTAGCTGAAAAAGCATCTAAACATCAAAAGAATGCAGAACTTCTAGCTTCTTATGGTTGGGGTGGTATAGCCTTACAATTTGGTACTTTTATTTTAGACCCCGTAAATTTAACGGGTTATGGTGCATTAAGTAAAGTAATGCAAGGTAGTAAATTCTTTACAGGATTAACTAGAAGACAAAGTTTTGTTAGAAAAGGATTAGCTTATGGTGGTATGGAAGGAGCTCTATATTCTCCTATAGCGGCAAACAATCCTACAATGGGACTTTCTGATGTATTAATTGCATCAGCTTTAGGTGGTACTCTTGGAGGAGGAATATCGGCTTTAACTGCTAAAAACCTCCGTAATATAGCTAATGCAGAGACTAGACAAGATTTAGTTGAGAATGGTTTAAAGGTTAGTAAAGAAGCAGATCAAACTGTATTTAAGAATGTTAAGCATTCTAAAAAGAATAAGAAATTAGAAAAAGATTTAAATGATACTGCACTAATTGACAACGTAGAATTATTCTTCCCTAAATTAAGAAACATTCCGTTTTTTGGATTTAGTATGACTAGATCAGGAACTTTAGGTACAAGTCTTTCTAAAAAAGCTAGACTTTTTGGTTTTAGATCAATGGAAGAACCTGTTGGTTATAAAGATAAAAAGACAGGTCAAGCGGCAGTACAAGATAGTACGGTTGAGATGACTAGAGATCAAACTGTAATGAGAGCTCATCATACTGTGTATGGAGAAGTAGGTGAAGCTATGAAAGGTTATTTAAAAGAAAAAGGCTTTGGTGGTATAAGAGGATTTTTTCAGTTTGGTCATAAAACAAAATTTATGCACGATACAAAAAGAGTAATTATTGCTCTTTCTAAAAAAGAAAAGAAATTAAAATTAAGTGCAAGTGAAGAAGTATTATTAAACGACAAGAATTTAGTAAGAGCCGCTAATGCTTATGCAGATGGTTTTCAACTATGGGCTAAACTCTTACGAGAAGCAGGTGTTGAAGGTGCTGAAGATTTAGCACAAAACACAGGTAGATATTATGTACCAAGAAAAATTAGTTTTGAAGCTTTTGCCGCTTTAGAACAAAGAATTGGTGAAGAAGGTATAGAAGATTTATTAACGGGTGCAATAGCTAAACAACAACCTGCATTAAATAGAATTGATAATCCAGTTGCTAAAGCTGAAACAGTTAAAGTTAAAACTGATGATGGTAAAACAACTAAAATATCTGTATCAAAAGCTAGAGCTTTAGCTAGAGTAATTATTAAAGCCGCTAAATATAATAATAAAATGGGTGGCTTTGATATAGAACAATTATTAAGAATTAAAGACCCTGCATTATTAAGAGAATATATTGATGATGTATTTCAAGATTTATCACAAGCACAAAGAGATGATTTATTTAATGGTTTAAGAAATAATATAACTCTTTTAACATCTGGTAGATTTAAACAAAGAATAAGACTAGATGAAAACTATGAAGAAGTAATTAATGGTCAAAGAGTTAGACTAGATGAAATATTTGAAAATGATGTAGACTTACTTTGGCATTCATATACAAATGAAATGGCAGGGTGGTATTCACTTGCAGATAGATTAGGAATTAAAAGTAGAACTGCTTGGAGTAAATATAGTAATGAGCTCAAAAGAGACATTAATGAAGTTTATAGAAATCCAGAAGCAAAAGGTGAATTTAAAAAATTAAAAAACCTAGTACAAAGAAAAGCAGGTGGTCAATTTATAGCTAAAGAAGAAATAGATACAATAGATAGTTTCTTTAATAATTTAATGGGAAGATCAACTGAAACAGGTGATCCTACTGTTGGATTAAATAAATGGTTACGAGATTTAAGAAGATATAATTTTGTAAGAGTTTTAAATCAAGTTGGCATAGCACAGCTTCCTGAATATGGAGTTGCTGTTTCTCAACAAGGTTTTAGACTTTTATTAAATGAAATACCTGCATTTAGAAAATTATTTAATGATGCACAAGCAGGTAAAGTAGATGATACTTTTTATAAAGATATGGCAATCATTGGTTCTTCTAATGGTGATGACTATATTTACAGACAATATCAAGCATATGATGTTTTAGATAGAGGTGTATCTCAATTAGATGCTACGGGTACAAAAAGAAAGTTTATAACTAAACCTGTTCAAAATCTTGCAGAAAAAACAACAGGACACGCATCTGGTTTAATTGGAATTGATAGACACCAAAGAAGAATAGCTATGCGATTGTTTGTGCATAGATTAGCAGAAGATTTAATAGACGTTTCTAAAAAAGGAACAATGCTAAAAGAAATATCTAAAGGAAGATTAAATAGATATAGAGTTTTAGGTTTAAGTGATGATGATTTATTAGCTTTAGCAAAAGAATTTAATAGTCCTAATGTTGTTACAGAAGTAAGTGGATTAGGTAGACGAGTTTTGAAATTTGACTTTGTTAATTTTAAAGATCAAAATTTAGTAAAGAAGTTTGGTATAGCTGTAAATAGATATACTAAAAGAGCAGTCCAATATAATATGATTGGAGATACAAGTAGATTTTTCTCTGACAAAGCTCTTGGAAAAACAATGTCTCAATTTAGACAATTTATAATGACTGCTTGGAGTAAACAATTTTTACATAACGTAGCTATGGGAGATTTTCAAACATTCTCTATGTTTATGTATACAATGACGATTGGTGGTTCAGCTTATGTTGCACAAGCACATTTCAATACTATTGGTATGAGCCCTGCTGAAAAGAAAGCTTATCTAAAAAAGAAATTAGGAGATAAAGGTGATGTTTATAAAATTGCTATGGCTTCTTTTCAAAGAGCAGGTTGGTCTTCTGTAATGCCACCATTTATGGATATGATTACAGGTCAGATTGCACCTGAATATAGATTTAATACTAGATCATCTGGTCAAGAAATGAATTTAATTACAGGAAACCCTACTTATGATTTAGGAGAAAAAGTTATGGGTATTGGTGGTTCAGTTATTAAATCTTTATTTAATTCTGATTACGACTTTAGTAAACAAGATTTAAATAGAATAATGAGAATACTTCCATATCAAAACTTATATGGAATTAATCAAGGAATAAACTTTTTAAGAGATAACTCTGGATTACCAGACAAAGGAAAAATAGGATTATATTAATTATGGCATTTGCAGTAGATACATATACAGGTAATGGAAGCACGACAACTTTTAGTGTTACCTTTCCTTACATCGAACAAGCACACGTGATAGTGACTGTTGATGGTGTTACAAAAACGTTAACAACGGATTACACTTTTCCAACTTCATCAACAATAACTTTTACATCTGCACCTGCGGCTTCAACAGTTATAAAATTTACTAGATCATCTAACAGAACAGCAAGACTTGTTGATTACCAAGATGGCTCTACACTTACAGAAGCTAATCTTGACCAAGACGGAAACCAAAGTTTCTTTATGGCACAAGAGGCTATTGATGTTACAGACAATGCTTTAACTAAAAATGCGTTAAATTTATTTGATGCAAATAACAATAGAATTATTAATGTAGCTGACCCAACGTCAGCACAAGATGCGTCTACAAAAGCTTATGTAGATTCTATTTTAACAACTAATAATACTGCGGTTGCTAACGCTACAACACAAGCCAACAATGCGGCGGCAAGTGCTTCAACAGCGGCAGGTCACGTTTCGACAGCATTAGGACACGCTAATACTGCTTCGGGACACGCAACTACAGCAAGTAATCAAGCTACGGCGGCGGCAAATTCTGCAACCCAAGCGGCAAACTCGGCATCACAAGCTACAGTAACAACAGGATTAGTAATTGCTATGGCGATTGCTTTATAAGGAGAAAAATATAAATGGCACAAAACTTTAGAAGATATACAAAAAACAATGTAGGTACTTCTGTTGAAAACGTTTACACAGCAGATAGTTATGACACTATAGTTGGAGTAGCATTAACAAATGTTCACTCTAGCTCTATAAATGTTGATGTATATATTAATGATGGAACAAACGACATCTACCTAGTTAAATCTGCACCTATTCCTGTTGGATCACAATTACAATTAATTGATGGTGGAGCAAAGGTAGTTGTTCAAAGTGGAGATGTTGTCAAAGTAAAATCTGACGTTGCTAGTTCTTGTGATGTTTGGATTTCTGCGGTTGATAGCATAAGTACGTAATGGCTTATATTGGTCAATTTCCTAGTGCAGTAATAACAACAACAGCACAAATTCAAGATGGTGCAGTTGAATTACAAGATATTTCAGCTTCAGCACAAGCAAGTTTAGGAACAGTAGATTTTTACGGATTTAAAAAATTAGCTAATGGTACACTAGAGTTAGAATACTCAAATGGTTCTGACAACGTATCAGTAGCAAATAATGATGCACAACAATCAGATAAATACGCTGAAAGTTTTGTATCAAAACGAGGACTAACATTTTCAGTAGATGCCTCTGGCAATCTGAATGTTACAATTTAATAATAATAAGGAGAAACAAAAACAATGGCGACATTAAATTTAGGAAGAATTAAGCCAGTATTTCAAGGTGCTTACAATGGCTCAACAGCTTATGTGGTTGACGATATTGTAACTTTTGGAGATGAAACTTTCATCTGTATACAGGCTTCTACAGGTAACGCTACGTCCAACGCTTCCTATTGGACAAAATTAGCGGCTAAAGGAACAGATGGTACAGATGTAGGTACTACATTAACAACACAAGGCGATATACTTTATAGAGATGGAAGTGGATTACAAAGACTAGCTAAACCTGCTTCAAATAAATTTTTACAAATGACATCTGGTGGAGTTCCAACTTGGGAAGACGCAGGTGGTGGAAAAATAGGTCAAGTTATTTGTGTTCAAAAAACAGATACTACAAGTTATAGTGGACAATCTTGGGCAGATATTAGTGGTATGACTGCAACAATAACACCAAGTGCAACATCAAGTAAAATTTTATGGGCTTTTCACGGATCAGGTAATTCTCACACCAACTATGCACACATTAAAATAGTTTATGGAGATGGATCAAATTTAACTACACAAGCCATTGGAGATTCAAGAGGCAGTAGAACAAGATCAACTATAGCTGCTATTTATGATGGTGGAAATGATGTTGGAGATCATTGGTCTGCACAAGGATTAGATAGTCCAAACACAACTTCTGCTACTACATACAAACTTCAATGGTATGTTAGAAGTGGTAATGTTCAATTAAATTACAGAAACTATGATGTAGATAATATTGGACAAGAAACAGCTATGTCATCTTTAACTTTAATGGAGGTATTAGCATAATGAATGAACACGATGCAATTTATCAATTATATCCTAATGTTAAAACAGTAAATGGAAATAGTGATGGAAGTTTTACTGCGTTTGATATAGATATGAATGAAGTTTCTATTGATATGTCGGCAGTTTCTACAAAACTTAATGAAATGCTAGCCGAAGCTGAAGCTGAAAAACAAGCTAAAGCAGATTTAAAAGCTAGTGCTAAAGCAAAGTTAGTTGCAGGAGAAAAACTAACTGAAGAAGAAGCAAACACAATAGTATTATAATATGGCTTATATAGGAACAGGGTTATCAAACTTACAGCAACTTGATAAATTAGATAATATTACATTATCAAGTGCTACAACGTACAACCTTACAAAAGGTGGTTCAGCATTTACACCCCTTTCGGCAAACAATATTATTTGTTCAATTAATGGTGTAGTGCAGTTTGGAAACTTTACTGTTGCTAATAGTCAAATTACTTTTACGGGTGCAACCTTAACATCATCTGATGTAATGGATTGGATACTACACATTGGTAGTGGTGTTCAATTACAACCTAATGATAATTCTGTTACAGCGGCTAAATTATCTACAACAGGTATTGCGGCAGGAAATGTGTTTAAGGTGAATGACGCTGGGAACGGCTGGGAACTTGGGAGTGCATCTTCAGCAGAAGTTTATGGTTTTGAAAGATACTATGACCCATCAACTATACACATTACAGTTACAGATAGTGGTGGTAAATATTTTATAGATGGTGTCCAACAAAAAACATTAGAATTATATGAAGGTAACACTTATGTGTTTACACACCCTTCAGCTCACCCATTTAGATTTTCTACGGACAGCGGTAATTCAAGTGCATACACTACAGGAGTAACGGTAAATTCAGCAACACAAGTAACAATCGTAGTTGCTAGTGGAGCTCCAACTCTTTATTACTATTGTTCTTCACACGCAAATATGGGTGGTCAGGCAAACACACCTGCACCAAGACCAAATAAATTAAGAGTAATTACGACCGATCAAGGTCAAGATAACATTTCAAATGCAACTTACGCCACGTTTGATGATGTTTTATATAGTGCTTCAGGTTTTACCTTTAGTATGAATAATGATGGCGACTTAATAGCTACAATATAGGAGAAATAATAATTATGGCTACAGTAAATCTAGGTTCATTAAGGTTCGATTGGAAGGGAGCTTATAATGGATCAACAGCTTATGCAGTAGATGACGTTGTATCGTACAATGGGTCGTCTTACATTTGCATATTGGCAAGTACAGGAAACCTTCCAACTAATACAACGTACTTTCAACCAATGGCAACAAAAGGTACTGACGGAACAGATGTAGGTACAACTTTAACTACGCAAGGAGATATTCTGTATCGAGATGGTTCTGGTCTTCAGAGACTTGGTGCAGGAACTTCAGGACAATTCCTAAAGACGCAAGGCACAGGTGCTAACCCAGTTTGGGCTAATCTTGCATCAAATGTAGACATTGTAAATTACACAGCATTTAACAATACTGGTGTTAACTCAATGAGTGTCACTACTGATTGGTCATCAAACAATTATTGGAAATTTGAAATATTTGGTCAATATCAAATGAACGCCGCACAAGGTTCTAAATTTAGATTAAAAAATGCAAGTGGCGATATTACTAGCCAAACTTATTCTCACGTTGGATATTATTCACACGCAACTGAAGCTCATAACAGTGATACTTTGGCTTTACATAGAGATTTGAATGGTGGTTTAGATAATGTTTCAATTAATGGTTGGGGATTTAATGCTTCAAGAATAAATCCAAATTTTACTATTCATCTTTATAAACCTGACCCTAATGGAAGACAATCATTGCACAGACAATATTACAACAATGATCCTTCTGGTTCGCCTTATCACGCTAATTATTCCGATTACTATTGGACTTCAGATACTTCAACTAAAACTGGATTTACAATTGTTGGAAATAATAGTGCAAACTTTATAAATGGGTTCGTAATAACTCTTGGATATAAATATCAATAATGAATAAGGAGATAATAAAATGAAAAAAATAGTAGATGGTGTTCTTATGGATATGACACCAGAAGAAATTGAACAAGTAGAAAAAGACGCTGTAAACGATAAAGCTAGAGAAGAAGCTGTTAAAAAAGCTATTGAAGATAAAGCTAATTTAAAAGCTAGTGCAAAAGCTAAACTTGTAGCAGGGGAAGCTCTAACACAAGAAGAAGCAGATACAATCGTTTTATAATAATAATAGAGGAAATAAATAAATGGCAATCATTCAAGTACGAAATAGAGCAATCAATCTAGATGCAAATGAGATACCAAACCTAGACGCATCTAAAATTACGTCAGGTACTTTTGCAGATGCAAGAATAGCGGCATCTAACGTATCTCAACACGCTACATCTTTTGATGATAACAAGATTGTCAATGATATTTCTACATTAGGATTAAGAGTTCACACGCAAGAAAATCTTAATGCGTCTAATACTAACTCTGCATCTTTTGATGTATTTCAAGATAG
>CEPK01073937.1_pt1 | contig 27743 bp, 23 predicted proteins | sample 356231 | NCBI WGS metagenome assembly CEPK01 (sample SAMEA2620259, study PRJEB7988) | marine metagenome | biome: marine biome (ENVO:00000447); feature: deep chlorophyll maximum layer (ENVO:xxxxxxxx); material: "saline water (ENVO:00002010), including plankton (ENVO:xxxxxxxx)" | depth 80 m
TCTTCTTCAATTGTCGATAAGGATTTTACTAATTCCTTTCCAGCTTTAGTTAAATTCTCATTTTTAAATCCAGATTCTTTCATCAAACTAGTAAGCGTATTAATCTGATCCTTTATGCTCCGAATTGTTAGAATTTTTTCATTTATTTCAGTTGTGCGATTTCTAATATCCATTAATAGATCAAATTGATCTTGGAAGTCAGATTGAGTTGTGCTAACTCTAGGATCTTTGAGAATATTGAATGTTTGAGTTTGGCTTTTTCCATCAACAGTCATTTTAACTTTGTATTGTCCAGGAACTGCTTTAGGTCCAATATGTGTACCACCCCACATAACAGCATTAGGAACTTTTTTTGCATCTGGATATCTCATGTTCCATACAAAACGATTCATTCCTTTTTTTGTATCTGCAATTGGAGATGGATTCTTCATATCTTTTTTATTTGTGAATGTTTTTATTACATCTCCATCTGATTCCATGAATTCTAATTTAAATTCACTATCTTTATTTAACTCTTCATTCAAATAATAGAATGTCATTATTCCATTTGGTGGATTAGCACCCCAAGTTGGGCTAGGTCCACCCCATCCTCCACCAGCATTTAATCGGTAAGTATCTCGTGGTTTATATAGATGTAATTTTGAACCAGCAACTTTATTGTTTAATTGATGAAGTGGTGTTAGATCATCTAAGATCCAGAAAGAACGACCTTGAGTTGCAACTACAAGATCATTTTCTTTCACCACTAGATCAGTTATTGGAACAATAGGAAGATTCAATTGAAACGATTGCCAATCTCTTCCATCATTGAATGATACATACATACCTGTTTCTGTTCCAGCATATAACAACCCTTTTTTCATTGGATCTTCTCTGACGACTCTAGTGAATGCATCATTAGGAATTCCTTTTGAAATTAATTTCCAGGATTTTCCATAATTACTAGTTTTGTATAGATAAGGTTTAAAATCATCTAACTTATATCGTGTTACTGCCATGTATGCCGTTGCAGGATCATGTGGCGATTGATCAATGCTATTTACCATACCCCACTTTGGCATATTATTAGGGGTGATATCTGTCCAAGATTTTCCACCATTTTTTGTGATATGTACTCTACCATCATCTGTACCAATCCAAATCACACCTTTTTCTTGATTGGAAGGTGTAATGACAAAAATAGTACAATAGTATTCAACTCCCGTATCATCTTTTGTGATTGGTCCACCAGATTCAACTTGCATTGATTTTGTATTAGTAGAAAGGTCAGGACTAATTATTTCCCAGGATCCACCCTCATCAGTAGTTTTATGAAGATGTTGAGATCCAACATAAAGAGTCTTTGAATCAAAAGGATCAAACTCAATTGGGAAGTTCCATTGAAAACGATATTTCATATCTTGAACACCGTGTCCCATTGGGTTATCAGGATAAACAGTAATATTTCGTCTCTCACCAGTTGCATGGTTATAACGTGTCAAAAAACCACTGTACGATCCAGCATAAACAATATTTGGATTTTCAGGATGTGGTGCTACATGAGCACTTTCTCCACCACCTACTGCATAATAGTCTCGTTCTGTAATCCCACCACCCATAGTTCGCGATGCAACAGATACAGTACTATTATCTTGTTGTCCTGCATATACTCTATAGGGAAATTGATTGTCAACATCAGCTCGGTAAAATTGGGCTGTTGGTTGATTATGGTAAGTACTCCATGTCGCCCCAGCGTCAAACGAAACTTGGCCTCCACCATCATCAGCAATAACTAAATGCTGTGAATCCGTTGGATTAATCCAAAGATCATGATGGTCACCATGAGGCGTGCGGATTGAATTGAAAGTTTTTCCACCATCTTTTGAACGCCAGAATTGAACATTTAACACGTATAGAACATCTTCATTTTCAGTATCTGCATACAAGCGAGTATAATACCAAGCTCGTTGTCGAAGATTATTATCAGAACTAGTTTTTTTCCATGTTTCACCACCATCATCTGAACGGAACAAACCGCCTTTTTGACTTTCAATTAATGCCCAAACACGATCAGAATTTAAAGGAGAAACTGTAACTCCAATAATTCCTACCATTCCTTCAGGTAGGCCTTTATTTTTAGTAATATCTTTCCATGTATCTCCACCATCTGTTGATTTCCATAAGCCTGAACCTTCTCCACCACTTTCAAGACTATATGGTGTTCGCTTAACTCTCCAGGTTGACGCATATATGATGCGTGGATTATTAGGATCTAGAATAAGATCACAGGCACCTACTTCATCATTTATAAATAGAATTTTTTCCCATGTATCGCCACCATCTTTGCTACGATATACGCCTCTTTCTTCATTTGGTCCAAATAGATGTCCTAATGCTGCAACGTAAACAAGCTCAGGATTCTTTGGATGAACACGAATTCGTGGAATACGTCTTGAGTCTTTAAGTCCTTTAAATTTCCATGTTTTCCCTGCATCTGTTGATTTCCATACTCCATTACCATGGGAAACATTACCACGAACTGTTACTTCTCCACCCCCAACATAAATTACATTTGGATCCCATTCACTTACTGTAACAGCTCCAATTGATCCACCAAAATAACCATCTGAAATGTTGTTCCAAGTTTGGCCACCATTATTTGTTTTCCATACTCCACCACCAGTCGCACCAAAATAAGCTAGAAACTTATCGCCTGCCACACCGGTTGAAGCCGCTGAACGACCACCACGGAATGGGCCAATATTTCTATATTTCATTCCATTAAATAATTCTTCTTTGAAACGTTCTGTCGCTCCAAGAATAGTAAATCCTATGATACTATAAATTATGGTTCTAGATATCTTTTATTCATTTTTATATAACCTCCATATTACAAAATATATTTTTTTAGCTATTGATTGTAGGTCAGATTAATTGTTTTCTGCAAGAGATTAAAATAAATCATCTTAATTTTATTACGCTAATATTCAAATAATATGATAAACTTATAATAATGAAAATTGCTTTTTTAACCTCTGGAGGTATAGCACCTTGTTTATCAGCATCGATTGGTGCTTTAATTCAATCATACTATGAACTTGATAAAAATGTTGAATTGTTGGGCTATATGAATGGATATCGTGGTTTATTAATCGGTGATACAATTGAGATTCCATCTTCAATTCAAAATAAAACAGATATTTTATTTCAGTATGGTGGAAGTCCCATCGGCAATAGCAGAGTTAAGCTTACAAATATAGATGATTGTGTAAAGCGTGGATATGTTAATGCTGGTCAAGATCCCATTAAAGTTGCTGCAGATCAATTAGTTAAAGATAAGGTAGATATTTTACATACAATTGGAGGTGACGATACAAATACAATGGCAGCAAAACTTTCTGATTATTTAAAAAATAATAATTATGAATTAACGGTGGTTGGATTACCAAAAACAGTAGATAACGATGTTTTTCCAATTTCACAAACTCTAGGGGCATGGACCGCAGCAGAGCAGGGAGCGATCTTTTTTGAAAATATTTCGAATGAAAATACAACCAGTCATCGCCAATTAATTATTCATGAAGTTATGGGAAGAAATTGCGGATGGTTAACTGCCTATACCGCAAAAGAATATCACAAAAGATTAATGAAAAGAACTTTTTTACCTGAGTTACTTATTGACCAATCAAGATGGGATGTTGATGCAATATATATACCAGAAAAAGATTTAGATTTTGAATCAGAGTGTGAGCGATTAACAAAAGTCATGGACGAAAAAGATTCTGTAAACATTTTTTTGAGTGAAGGCGCTGGAACCAGTACCATTGTTAATGAATTAAAAGATTCTGGAGAATCAATAACACTGGATGCTTTTGGACATGTAGCACTAGATGAGCTTAACCCCGGCCAATGGTTTGCGAAACAGTTTGCTAAAAAACTAAATGCTGATAAAACATTGGTTCAAAAAAGTGGTTATTTTGCAAGAAGTGCAGCACCAAATTCTCAAGACCTCGATCTAATTCAACGTTCTAGCAAATTAGCAGCAGATTATGCACTTCAAGGCAAAAGCGGTGTTGTTGGTATGGATGAAGATGATCAAGATCAACTTACTTTGATTGGATTTGAAAGGATCAAAGGTGGTAAACCTTTTGATTTTGAACAGAGCTGGTTTAATGATCTACTTACTGATATAGGTCAACCAAAATAAATTATTAAGGAAAATAAAAATGGATTTGAAAAACTTAGAAGCAGTTGCTGAAGCAATGGTTATTCCTGGGAAAGGCATTCTTGCTGCAGACGAAAGCACTGGAACTATAGGCAGTAGGCTTTCTCAGATTAATACTGAAAGTTCTTCTGAAACACGTAATGCTTACAGAGACCTCTTATTTAGTGCCGATGGTATAGAAGAATATATAAGTGGTGTGATTATGTATGATGAAACCCTTAGGCAATCTTCATTAAGTGATGGTAAGCCATATCCAGAATATTTATCCGAAAAAGGTATTCTTCCAGGAATCAAAGTTGATACTGGTGCCCATGATTTACCTGGTAGTGAGGGGGAAAAAATAACTCAAGGGCTTGATGGTTTAAACGATAGATTGAAGGAATATAGAGGAATGGGTGCCCGTTTTGCAAAATGGCGGGCTGTTATAAATATTACCGAAGATAATCCTAGTGGTTATTGTATCAGTACTAATGCACATGCATTAGCAAGATATGCCGGTTTATGTCAGGCGAATGATATAGTCCCAATTGTAGAGCCTGAAATTTTAATGGATGGTGATCATGATATTGATGATAGTTTTGTGGTAACCGAGGAAGTGCTCCATACTGTATTTTTTGAATTGTATTCACAGGGTGTTCAATATGAACAAATGATATTGAAACCTAATATGGTTCTTTCAGGATACGATGCAAATGATAGAGCAGGTATTGATGAGGTAGCAGATGCAACTTTACAATGCTTTTTAAGAACAGTCCCAGCTGCTGTTCCTGGAATTGCATTTTTGTCTGGAGGACAAAGTGATGAAGATGCTACTGCTCATCTAAATCGAATGAATCAAATACTAGGTGAAAATAAGCCATGGAATTTATCTTTTTCATATGGTCGTGCTTTGCAACAACCTGCTATAAAAACTTGGCTTGGAAAAAGTGAAAATGTTACTGCTGCGCAAGATGCTTTAATTAATAGAGCCAAATTAAATAGTTTGGCTACAGTTGGAAAATATTCTACTGATATGGAATAGTGATAAGTGCTATAGAGTTAATTGGAATGTTAATCCTGAAAACGAAGGCACCCATTTATCATCCGATAGAGAGATATCATATTTATAATAGATAGTAGGAATTCCTAATTTTCCTTTTTTGAAGTCAAATCCAAATGTAAAACGATTTTTGTTATATGACTTTTTCTCCATATCATAAAAAAATTCATTTCCAAAATGTGGTTTTGCATTAAAAAAACTTTTATTTGATTTCCCCTTAATTCTAAAACGGTTTCTTAATGCATCATCTCTACCATTTCTTATTCTATATTCTTGTCTTGATTTTATAGACCATTTTATGGGGTCTGTATCTATGGTTTTTTGAATCTGAGCGTGCGGACGTTTTTCTAGAATCCATTCTCCATCTTTTTTCGTAAAAATATTACGATACTGAATTGCTACAGACCATGTGTTAGCGATTGGGAAGCTGATACCAAAATCATAATGTCGATAAAATGATCCTGTTTTATTTGTTCTGTAATCAATTTCTCCTAATATGTTTAACCCAAATGTTTTCCTTTTGATCGCAACTTTTTCTGAATGATCCAATCCTTGGCCAAATAATGGAAATAATAAAAGAATCGAAAGTATGTATTTTTGTATCTTTGACATTTTAAAGATTATAAGAGTTAATTGTTAATTGTATATTGCTTTAATATAAACGTTGTGTAAATAATTATTAAAATTTATTTAGGTTTTATTAATAAATAAGTGGACCCATAATTCTCATTGTCTGTCATCAATATTAAATTTGAATTATTAAATAGTAATGCTTCAACCTTTTGATGACGAAATACCATTACAGGTTTCTGAAGTTCTGGATGAATTAGCTCGAATTTCCCAGCTGGGCTAATTTTCCCAATATCATATAATGCAGTTGAGAATGGGCCATCATCACCAGGATCAGATGTAGCTGATGTCCAAATATCTCCATTTTGATTTATTGAAAGATCTGCAATATTCCTTTTGTCCTTTTTTGGTTCATTTAAATCAAATATATATTTTTTTAAACCATGAAATGTCTTTTTTTTATAATTAAAAAAAACAGTTATCAATGTTGACTTTCTAAAATCAGATCCACGATCACCATATATAAAAACCAATCCTTGGCTCGAATCATATATTGTAAAGCCCTCTAAGTTCATATTCCATTTAAGACCCGGTAAAGTAAAAGTATTTAATACATCTATCCGAAAATCTATTGGATCAATATACACTTCATAGCACTTACCAGTACTTTCCATAAGAATAAAACGATTTTTATAATTAGGTAATTTTTCTGCTGCTTCTAGGTCGAAAGGTAAAAGGGGTTCAGGCCAAACTAATTTTGAAATTTTTAATTTTTTATCAATATAACTTACACGAGCTTGGTTTTTCTTTTTATTATCATGTACCACAATATATCCATCATTAAATGGAGCTAGACCACTTATCGAATATTCTCTTGTATTATGTATCTGAGACCAATTATTTCCTTGTCCAATTAGAATCAGTGGAAATATTAATATTATGAATCTATTCATCATCCCAGAATTTGAAAGGGTTTTTAGATAAATAAGCATTAAAATATTTTTTATTTCCAGTCACTTCTTTTTTTATCCATTTTGGTAAATCGAATAATTCATTTTCTGATTCCAATTCAATCTCTGCCAGCCAAAGCCCCTCATTAAGTTCATGGAATTGATCTATTTCCCACACTTTTTTATCAATAGTGATTTTATATCTGGTTTTGAAGATAATATTATCATTAAAAAGTTCGATAAGGATTTTTGCATCTTTTATTGGAATCTCATATTCAAACTCATTACGAGTCATACCTTTTTCGCTTGTTTTAATTGTTAATATTGCAATCTCGTTCTTAGTCCGAATTCTTACAATTCCTTGTTCTGTTATGGCTATGTAAGTTTGAATATATTTTTCGCCATGAATATTTTTTGGCAAAAGATTTTCGTTGATGAGAAATTTTCTTTCTATTTCTTTACCCATTTGTCCTATTTATTCCATAAATAATGATTGATGTTAACATGCCTGGATAAAACGGTTCAAGTTCAAGAGGATAATTTCCAACTATTTGACCAATAATGATCCAAATGGATGAAACTAATATGGGTATGATCATCATAGGTAAAATTGTAATCTTCATTGATGAAAAAGATATAAGAAAAGGAAGGATTAGTCCTGGAATTAAAATCGATCCTAATATGTACCAAAGTTTTACCACAGATGGAATAATAAAAGCTAAACTTAGAGCAATTAAAGCAGTTACAATTAATCCTTCACGGATAAAATTTGTAGATGTCATATCCCACTCTTTACTATTCATTCCTTTTTGAGATCTAATTCTCCATAAAATATCTCGACCAAAAGTAATTGCACTTATAAACCCTAATGAATCTATTGTTGACATAATAGTAGCTAAAAGTCCAGTAATAAAAATTCCATATACTAATGGAGGTAGAACTAATGCTCCAAGTCTAGGATAGCTAAATAAAGGATCACCATTTGTCAATAAAACTTTTGCATACATTCCTGTAGATAAAGTGAGTATATCAAAAATAAACCAAAAACAAATTGCAATTAAAATACCATTTTTTGCAGTCTTAGCTGATTTAGCAGCTGCACAACGTTGATAGAATCCAGGATCAACAAAAGTCCAGAGTGCAATAAAAAACCATGCCAGTATATATTGAATTGATGCGCCTCCAGTGAAATCTAAATGTGATTTGGGTAATGTATTTAATGAAATAGAACTAATTGAAGAATATTTTATACAGTAATAAAGTAATAAAATGAATCCTAAGAACATGAACACAATTTGAATAAAATCTGTTCGAATAATTGATCTGAATCCGCCGAACCAAATATAGCATAAACTAATGGTAGTGGATAATAGAAGTGAAAAGCTAAATGGTAAACCTAATGAAAATTGGAGAAGTACACCTACACTTAATATGTATGGAGCTGGACTTGACAGAACTAAAATGTAAAGTGCGCTAATAATACCTGCAGTTTTTCCATATCGGCTATGAAATTGATCAGGAATTGATGTGGAATTAAGACGATTTATTTTTCCAGCAATAAAAAACGCAAATATCAATGCAAATAGATAGTAAGGTAATCCAAAAACAAACCAGGTTTGAAGTCCAAAGAGATAAGTATTTTCTCCAATGCCAAGGATTCCACCATACCAAGTAGCTGTAAGTGTGATTACAAAGCTAGGCAAACTTAATCTTCGACCTGCAAGAATATATTCGTCAGGTTCATTTTTATTATTAGTTCTGTAAAATCCAAGAAAAAGAATACATAATAAATAAAAGCCTAAAACTAAAAGGTCAAGCCAATGCATAAACTAATCCTATTAAGAGTGTTCTCGAAAAACTAGAATAGGGTCAGAGCATTCAACAGTAAAACTAGACCCAGTAGATTGGTTAGAGATTCCTTTTTGTGGAGGTTCTATAGGAGAATTATTGAGTAGATATTTTAATGATTTGGTCTTCACAACGCTATTTGGTTTTTGAGGAAAAAGTGAAATTATTTGTCCAATAAACGAATCGAATGATTGACTTCCTTTGTGACATGTAATTGTAAAATGATTAGTGATGAGATTAATAGAAATTTTATCATAGTAATGAAAAAGGATATACAGATTTGCCAAAGTCATATCCTCTCTAAGCCCAGTTGATCCAAGTATGGTTACATTATCTATATTATTCATTATAACCCAATCCATGGCTTTTTCTAAATCAGAGTTTTCCGTATTGCTATCATGAATTTTGATTCCATTGAATTCATATTTTGGATCTATAGAATCCATATCTCCAATAATAACATGAGGAATCAATTTAAGTTCAGAAAGTTTATTTACGGATCCATCAGTACAGATAACTGTTCCTGCAGATTGCAATTGATTTAATGGAACGTGATTTTCTGGAAATTCACCATTCGCAAGAATAACAACTGGAGATCTAAATGATTTATTCATTATTTATATTCAAAGTTATATGTTTATTTGAACAAATCATAAAAGGGTTTGCCTAGGGTTTGATAAGAGGGGTAAACTGATACTCAATGATAACAATTTATATGTTATTTAATCGATAGCCTATTGGGGGTTTAAAATCATGAAAGGCATATTTAAAATATTATTTTTATGAATGAGATTGAATCCAAATATTCCGATCATCCATTAAGAGGATGGTTTATTAAGCAAAGTATTGTTTTCCCATTAAGAACAATACTTGTTTCACTCATTTTTACAATTGTAGCAGCTTCTGGAGTCCGTTTTTTTATGATTGATGATGACATGATGAAGATACTACCTAAAGAACTTGATTCAAGAATTTCATGGGATATAATTCAAGAAGAGTTTGGTAGTACTGAAGTAATCTTTATTGCATTTGGGAAAAAGGATGAATCAATTTTCAATCAAGATGCCTTAGCTTCATTATGGGATGTTGGAGAACAACTTGAGGCAACTAATGAAGTTGAAGAGATTACTTCTATATCAACCATTACAAGGATGGACAACCTTGATGGTTTTATGGAAGTGGATGATCTTCAGCCATATAGAGATGTGACTTTAGATGAAGTTGAAGATATAAGACTTTACCTTGAAAAAAATCCAACAATTAAAAAACGTTTTGTTAGTGAAGATGACGAGTACTTTATGATGATGGTTCAACCATATACAAGTGATGGACTTAATTATTTTAGGGATAAAGTTGTATCTATTGCAGATCCAATCTTATCTAACTATGATATATATTATGGTGGCCAAGCATATGTGACTGGTACAATGCCTGCAATGATTCGCGATGATGTAATTATTCTTGCAAGGATTGGAATCCTAATTATGGTAACAATCCTGCTAATTAATTTAAGGAGCATAGCTGCTGTAGGAATGGTGATCATGGTAATTGGTTTATCTTTATTTGCAATGATTGGATCTATGGGATGGATATATTATTTAACTGGATCTGATCGATTCTTATTCACTCTTGCTAATACTTCAATGCCAATTATACTGTTGACAATAGCTAATTCGGATGGAGTTCATGTAGTATCTAAGTTTTTTAAAGAACTTAGAATAAAAAAAGATACTAAAAGTGCTGTCGCATCAACAATGGATTCATTATTAATTCCAATCTTTCTTACAAGTATTACTACCATTGCTGCATTTGGAACATTAACATTATCTCCTCTAGAACCTCTATTTGGTTATGGCATTATAATTGGAATAGGTATAGCGTGGGCTTGGTTATTAAGTTCATTTTTATTACCATCAGTGATTACTCTTAAAAGTTGGAACCTTAAATCGAATGCAATTTCGAAGCCTAGTTTTTTTGAAAAAATTATAAATAAACTTGGAAAAGTAGTTTTTACTCATCCTAAATATATTTTTTCTATAGGAGCTTTTTTTGTTTTAATAGGTTTAACAGGTTTATCCAAAGTAATTGTTGATGTCAATATGACAAACTTTTTTAAGCCGGGAACAGAAATTCGCGACACAATGGATTTTATGGATAATAAAATGACTGGTACAGTTGATATTCGAGTGAGAGTTGAGGGAGATATGAAAGATCCTAAAACCCTATCAAGTATGCGTAAACTTCAAAAATCAATGGAGAAGGATGAAAAAGTTTTAACTAGTTTTTCCATTGCAAATGTAGTTGAACAGATGCATCGAACTGTAATGGATGACGACCCTGATTTTGAAGTTGTCCCTGATGATCGTAAAAAAGTGAATAATTTATTTACTATGTATTCAATGTCAGGTGACCCAGATGATTTTTCTACACTAATTGATTACGAATATGAAGTAGGATTGATAACCGCATTTTCTAAAGTGATGACGACCAAAGAAATTTTTGCTTATGTTAATGAAATGAACAATCAAGTTAAAGCAATTATGAATCCTAACTTAAGTGTGGATTTTACTGGGATGATAGTCATATTAAGAGACTTAGTTATTATGGTTGTAAGATCTTCAGCTTTAAGTATTATTTTTTCATTGATTATCATTGGAATTATCGCATCAATCTTTTTTAAAAGAATATTATGGGGAATTCTAGCTGTAGTTCCACTAAGTTCAGCTGTAATAATTAATTTTGGATTTATGGGATATTTTGGCATTGAATTAAGTCATATTACTGCGTTATTATCATCAGTAATTATTGGTGTAGGTGTTGATTTTGCAATCCATTATATTTCACAGTATAGGCGTCTTTCTAGGACATCTGATATAAAAAAATTAAGTCGTAATGTAGTAGATGATGTTGGTTATCCTATTATATTAGATGCTGCGTCAAATATGGGATTTGGCGCTTTGCTATTTTCTGCATTTGTTCCGATTCAATACATTGGAGGATTGATGGTTTTTGCTATGGTATCAACTTCCTTAGGCACACTTACAGTTTTAGCCGCATCAACTGAATTAATGAAAAATCGATTAGTAAATAAGGGATAGTAGGCATGACAATATTATTCAAAATATTTATTATTACATCTTTTGTATTTGGCCAATCAGGATTAGAAATCGCACGGATGGTAGATAATAGAAAAACACCTAAAGATTTATCTAACGTAGCTAAAATGATTTTAACAAATTCAAAAGGAAAGACAAGGATAAATAAGATGGCATCACGATCGATGGATGGTAATAAAAAACAAATCATATGGTTTTTGGAACCAAAAGATGACAAAGGGGTAGCATTTTTAAAAATCGAGCATAATAATAAAGATGATGAAATGAGAATGTGGTTACCTGCTTTTAATAAAGTTCGGCGAATTTCCTCAAAGAAAAAAGGAGACTCTTTTATGGGCTCTGACCTTAGCTATGAAGATATGTCAAATAGAAATATTGATGAATATACTTATAATAGACTTGATGATGTATTGATTGATGGAAAAACTTGTTATGTGATTGAAACGATTCCTGATTCAAAATCTCGGTCATCATATTCAAAACACATAACATGGATAGATAAGAAATCTTTGATGTTTGTTAAAGAAGAATCATTTGATCGGAGAGGTAATTTAAAGAAGGAAAAAGAATTTTCTTTTTTAGAACTAACGGGATATTTTGTTATGAATCGTATTTATGTTAAGGATGTGCAAAAAAAACATTCAACAGAAGTCACATTTGATAGATTAGAGGTTGATACGGGTATTTCATCAAATCTTTTCCAGGAAAAAAATTTAAAACGTTTGCCAAATTTTTAACTTATATAATCAAGTGAAAAAAATAATTACATTACTACTTATTTCTTTTTCAGTCGCTCAATTCAATTACTCGGGTGAAATAAATCCACATGTGATGACAAGAACCTCTAATAATACACAAATTAATTTACCATATAGAATGATGTCCTTAAACCTAGGTATGACAATGGGTAATTTAGATTTTAAAATGGCAACCGCATTGGAACATCGTAATAGTCCTTCAGAATCAACACTTGATATTAGAGAAGCTTATTTTGCCTATTATCCAAATTGGGGTGAGATAAAAATAGGTAAACAAATTCACGCCTGGGGTGCTGCTGATGGCAATAATCCAACTGATAACATCAATGCATATGATTATTATTACCTTTTTGATAGTGGAACGGGGAAAAAAGTTGGTAGTTTTTCTTTTTCTTCAAAACTTTATTATGAAAGTTTTCAACTTGAAGGAATTATTACTCCAAAACACAGAATAAATCGATTTCCTTATGGTGAAAAAGATTATCCCTTGTCAATTCCTGAAAAACCAACAATAGAATATCCAGTAGAAAATAATTTAGAGATTGGTTTCCGTGTTCAAACAACTATTGGAGAAAGCGATTTAGGCTTTTCAATTATTAATGGTAATGATAGATCTCCAAGTGTTTTATCAGCGAATGTTACTGTAGAAACTGGCGTACCACCCATCATTAATAAATTAAACCTAGGTTATCGTTCCACTACTATGTGGGGGCTAGATTTGGTCACATTTTTTGGCGACTTCACATTGAGGATGGAATCTGCTTTTTTCCAAACTAAAACACCTTTATTAAAATTGAAGGTATTTACAGCTCCATTAGATTTATATGAATATCAGGAAGAAATCAATTATTATCAATCAGTTGTTCAAGTAGAATATTCTACGCTCTCAGATATAACATTTTCATTTCAATTAATTAATAATCAACTAACAAATCAGTCTTATGAATGGTATCATACCTACGGTAATGAATTAATTAACTTTACAAAAATGGATTTTCAACCAGGAATGGGTACACCATTTGCTATGTTGAGTGATAGAGCCTTTCTAATAAGTTCAACAGGAGTTTTGATGGATGATCATTTAGAGATAAGTGGAAATATCTTGATGAATTTGGAGGACAAAGGGCAAATGATTGGAACTAAAATTGGTTATTCTCCTTTTATAAATTGGAAGATTGAGGTAGGTGTTACATTATTTTCAGGAGATAATAATAATCCTGAAAATAAGTTTACGCGCATGGAAGATTTTTCAAATTCGACTCTTGGTCTAGTATATAATTTCTAATTTCTTAAATTCATTAATGATTAATATTCTTCTTTCTTTACTTATATTATTGTCTGGGTTTATTTCAGCTCAAACAACTGGTAGATCAATTATGGAAAAGGTTGATCAAATCAAAATACCAAAGGATACACAATCTCAGATAAAGATGACATTGATCTCAAATAAAGGAGCGAAAAAAAGGACTCGCTCTCGTGTCTTAACAAGCATAGAAAAACTTTATGAAGATGGGAAATTTCATAGTAAGTCTCTTTTACTTTTTATAGAGCCAAAAGAGGTAAAGGGTACTGCATTTTTAAATTGGGATAGGATAGGTGGAGAAGTAGATGACCAATGGTTATATTTACCCGCATTAAAAAAAGTTAGAAGAATTAGAGCAACTGATAAATCTCGAAGTTTTCAAGGGTCCGATTTTAGTTATGAAGACCTTTCTGGTAGAGAGCTTGATTCTGATAGATATGAGTTGATAGGTGAAGACTTTTTCAATGGAACGCAATGCTATAAAGTGAAGGCAGTACCATTAGAAAAAGATACTCAATATAGTTCCAGGATAATATGGGTTGATAAAAAATATTTTTTGATGAAAAAAATTGAATTTTTTGATAAAAAGAATAATATATTTAAAATCCTAAATATTCCAGACCATGTAAAAAATGGGAATTATTGGACAGCAGTAAAAATGACTATGCATAATGTTATTAGATCACATAGCACAGAGCTTGAAGTTCTTAAAGTAAATTATGATCAGGGTTTAAATGATAATATTTTTTCAGAAAGCTATTTAAAACGACAATGATAATATATAATAGAACCGAATATTCTGAATTAAATAATAATCAGTACAGAAAAGAAAAGCGTCGTCTCCAGTTGGAATTATTGAAATTACAAGAGTGGGTCGTTAGTACTAATCAACGGATATTGATTTTGCTTGAAGGTAGAGATGCTGCGGGTAAAGGCTCTACAATTAAAAGGTTTATTGAAAATCTGATGCCGAAGGCTGCAAAAATTGTTGAGCTAGGTGTTCCAAATAAAAAGCAGGAAAAGAATTGGTTTAGAACTTGGGAAAAAAGATTACCTAAACCGGGTGTCATGACATTTTTAGATCGGAGCTGGTATTCTAGAGCTGTGATTCAGCCATCAATGGGTTATTGTACTGAAAATCAGTACAAATATTTTATGAAAAAAGTAAATAGTTGGGAGAAGGGCTTAATTGATAACGGTTTAATCCTGATTAAGATTTACTTATCTATTTCAAAAGAGAATCAGGAGCTTAGATTTCATTTTAGAAAAAACCATGAGCTAAAATATTGGAAACTTTCATCTAATGATTGGAAAGCACACAAAAACTGGCAGTTACTAACTGATTATAAAGAACAGATGTTTGAAAGAACTTCGACTAAACTTTCTCCGTGGGTTATTATTAATTCAGATAATAAAATGATAGCTAGACTGAATGCAATGCGGTATGTGCTATCTAATATTGATTATCCAAATAGAAAAGATTTAAAACCAAAAAAATGGTCTAAAGATTCACCCGTATATAATATTTCACTTTTCAATGTTCAATTCAACAATCTCAGCCATGAGCAATATGAATTATTAAATCGTTTGAAAGGTCATGAATAGACTTATTATGAAATTGTATTTAGAAAGATAGTAGTTGGAAAATGAAAAATAAATTGGTCTTAATTGTAGATGATGAGAAAGATCTACGCAAGATTATTTCATATAATTTAAATCAAGAAAATATTGACTGTATAGAAGCAGCAGATGGTGACCAAGCTATTAAGTTATTAAATCAAAATCCTAGTTTGATTATTCTTGATATAATGATGCCAGGTAAAGATGGATATGAAATATGTAAGATAATTCGTGATACTGGCAATACTGTTCCAATTATTTTTTTAACTGCAATGGATAGGGAATTTGATGAGATAAAAGGTCTTGAGGTAGGAGGAGATGATTATATTCGAAAACCATTTAGCCCCAAGTTGCTTATTGCAAGAATTAAATCGATATTTCGCCGATTAGATCAAATCAATAAAAATGGCTCACTACTTAAGTATGAAGGATTAGAAGCAAATATAAATAGTTATATTGTTATAGTTGATGGTGATGAATTACAATTTCCTCGAAAGGAATTTGAATTGTTGGCTTTTTTTATGAGTCAACCAAATACTATTTTTAAACGTGAAACCTTACTCTCTTCACTTTGGGAAGATGATGTTTATGTAGTTGATAGAACCATAGATGTTCATATTAATCGAATTCGTTCAAAATTAGGATCTTATCGTAATTGGATTGAGACAATTAAAGGTGTTGGGTATCGATTTAGACCGAAAAATAAATAAAGCTAGTGTTTAGTTTAAGATTAAAATTATTAGTGACATTTATCCTGACTCTTGTATTAGCGGTTATTATATATTATTCAGGATTTAAAATAAATATTCTTGCTCTAATTGGATTTTGTTTTTTTATTTTTGTATTATTAGTGGATAGATTGATAAATATCCCAATCAAAAAAGTGGCTGAGGGAGCAAAAAAAATAAAGGAAGGAGATTTTCAAACAAGAATTAAGGTTCAGGGTCAAGATGAGATTGCTGATTTGGCAGATACAATGAATCAATTAGCTGAAAATTTTGAATCAGATATATCAAATATGAAAAAGATGGAAAAAGTTCGTACGGAATTTTTAAGTAATGTAACCCATGAATTGAAAACACCAATCGCATCTATTGCAGGTTATTTAGAAACACTACAAGATGGTGCGCTTAAAGATGAACATGTAAATAAAACGTTTATAAAAAGATCCTTAAAAAATGCAAAAAGACTTGAGGCCTTAGTTACTGATCTTGTCGATATATCAAGAATTGAGACAGGTGAAATGGAGATTCAATTAGGAAAAGTTGATGTTCAACCTATTTTAGAAGAAGTTATTAATGATGCACGTCAAAGAAATAGTAAAGCAGAACTTGATATTGTACTCAATACTAATAATCAAAAAGAAATCTTAGTTAATGGCAATCTGGATCGTTTGAGGCAAGTTTTTGATAATTTAATTTCAAATGCAATTCGATATACTGATAACGGTAATGTAGTGGTGTCTGCTGAGAAAAGAGAGATGAGTATTGAATTCAAAGTTTCTGATACTGGAATGGGTATGGATTCTGAATCAACTAAGCGGATTTTTGAAAGATTTTTTCGTACTGATGATGCAAGAAAAATAGTTAGGGGAGGGACAGGTCTAGGGCTTGCGATCTGCAAACATATTATTGAAGCACATAATTCATCTTTAAGCGTAGATAGTGTTAAGCAAAAGGGATCAACTTTCTCATTTAATTTAGAATGTTATTAAGTCTAGGCAGTTAGTTCCTCACCAGTTAGTTTTGTATATGCTTTTTTATATTTTTTAATTTTTGATTTGTCAGTCTTAGAGATTTTTTTCTTATTTATTTTTGAAATATAATTATCTTTTAAATCAGCAATCTTTACTTTTATAGCAATATTGTTTTGATTCACTCTATCTATATAATTATTATATGATTCACCTTTTTTCCTTGAAAGAGAATCAATGGCATTACAAATATTTTTGTTAAATCCCAATTCACTTAATTCTTTAATACTTATTTTTCCAGATTCAACAACATCGTGTAATATCGCAACAATCCTGGATACTTTATCATCCATTTGTAACATAACGCGTATAGGATGCAATATCATAGGCTCATTGTTTTTATACCCGCTATGAATTTTGGATGCAATAGTAATTGCTTTATTTAATTTCTTCATTATTTCTATACATTATTAATAAAAATAAAAGATAAATTATTCATTATTCTATGACATTATTTTCTAATTACCGCAGAAATTTATTTATAAAAATTTGATCAAGTTAGGTTCCTAATGGAAAGTGGTCTGAAGTTTGCATCGATCGATATAGGAAGTAATGCAATGCGATTACTTTTTTGTAGAGTATTAAAAAATTCTAATTCCACAAAGTTTATTAAAGAATCTCTTATAAGGATGCCACTTCGTCTTGGAGAAGATGCGTTTACTCTTAATAAAATATCAAAAGAAAATAGTTCAAAATTAGTTAAAACAATTCATGCATTTCGTTTAATGATAGATGCTTATGATCCAATATTATATAAAGCATGTGCAACTGCAGCACTACGAACAGCAAGTAATGGTCAGGAATTAGTGGATCAAATTAATTCGCTAACCGATGTTGGCCTTGAAATTATTTCTGGCGAAAGAGAAGCTCAGATAATTATGGCAAACCATATTGAAAACTATTTAAATCCTGAAAAAGATTATTTATATATTGATGTAGGAGGGGGTAGCACAGAAATAAGTTTTATAATTGATCAAGTTAAGGCAATATCGAAATCGTTTCCTATAGGGTCAGTTCGCTTGTTAAAAAAACAAGTTTCTAGAACAGATTGGGATCAGATGGAAAGTTGGGTAAAAGGTAAAAGGTCAGAAGTCTCCACATCGATGAAAGCAATTGGGAGTGGGGGTAATATTAATAAAATATTTGCAATGTCTGATATAAGAAAGAAAAATGAAATTGAAGCAAAGATGATTAAGGAAGTAGTCGATATGATTGAACCTTATAGTTTACATGACCGCATAGCTAAGTTAGAATTGAGACCAGATCGTGCAGATGTAATTACTCACGCAGGAGGGATTTATTTATCTGTAATGAATTGGGCGGATGCAGAAAAAATGATTGTACCGCAATCAGGCTTACCAGATGGTATCGTACATGAATTATATGAAGAATATAATTCATCACAAAAATAACTAAAGACTATTTAGGATCTTCTGATTAAAAAATTATTGATTGTACCCAATTCTATCATATGGGTTTATAATTGTAGATGTAATATTTTTTAAGTGTGCACCTATTCTTTTTAAATATCTAGCATACAAAACAATACTTGCACTTTGAGCACTGTCATTAAATTTGATATTTCCTGATGCAATATTGCTTACAATTTCATCTGATACTTTCGTAACCAACTTTTTATGACTAGTTAATAATTTATTAGCTAAGGACTCATCCTGATTTTGGATTATATTTATTGTTTCGCTGAAGCGTGATGAAACCTCATCTTCTATGGATTTAATATCTTTAGCTAATTCACCAAAATCCATTGGCCCATTTTTTAGTAAAGTTAAATCAGAAATATTTTTACAATAGTCGCCAATCCTTTCGATGTCTACGACCATATTAACGAGTGTTAATCCACCTGAGGTCTCAACTGTTCTTTTGTCAAGTGAATAATAGGTCAAAACTTTTCGACGAACTAATTGGTAATAATTATTAATTGATTGATCTTCTTTTTTTAATGCTTTTACTGCATCAAGATTTTCACCAGAATTAAAATATAGTATTGATTGAATAAAAATATCATTTGATAATAATAGCATATTAAATGAATCATCCCATGCCTGAGAAAGAAGGTCATCTGATTTCCAGATTTGTAATATATCTTTAAAAATTGACATTGTTTAACTAACTATAGAAATTAAGATTAGTGGTATTACAAAAAACATGATTAATATATATAAAATAGGATAGAGTTTATTTACTGCTGCCCTCTCAGCTAAAGCTTCAGCCAAAAATATTGGTATCTCTCTTATTCTTTTTATTGGCCATATTGCTCCGATTCCAAAAAGATTAAATAATAAATGAGCTAATGCTACTGACAATGGTGCAACTGTACCCGATACCATACTAGCAAGAAAAGAGGTGACTGTAGTTCCAATATTTGCACCTAATGTATATGGGAAAATCTGTCTAATTGTCAAAATTCCAGCTCCTGCCAAAGGTACAATAAGTGACGTAGTTATTGAGCTGCTTTGAACTAATATTGTTATAAAAATTCCAAAAAAAACTGATCTCAATGCAGTTTTGAAAATATGCGTATCAAAAAAACTCTCCAACTTTGACATTACTAAACTACGAATTAATTTAGTCAGGTTTCTTAATGAGAAAAAAAGTAATCCAAGCGCAACGACAAGTAATAGGACGTTTGGGTCTATAATAGTTTGATCATTGAATAGATTATTCACCCATTTTACAGTTGGCGCTGTGATAAGTTTAATTGGGCTCTTGAAACTTATGGCTTCTGCACCTAGAAAAATAGATGAAAGCCACATTGCTGAACGGCTTATAATGCCAAACATTATCTCTAATGGAAAAACAATTATAACGGCAAAAATATTAAAAAAATCATGAACTGTGGATGCAGTAAAAGCTCGTTTAAATTCTTCTTTGTGAACAATATGACCAAGCGATACAATCGTATTTGTTATACTGGTCCCAATATTTGCACCCATAATATATGGGACAGCTGCTGCGACCGCAAGTTGTGGATCGTCACCAAAAGTTCCTGCTGCAACCATGCCAACTACAAGAGAGGTTGTTGTAGATGAACTTTGGACTAAACCAGTTGCAAGTATACCAATAAATAAACCTATTAAAGCACTGGCATTGCTCTCAAATAAGGCTTCCGCAAATTCTCGACCCATTCCTTTAAAGGCTGCGCCAACCATACCAATGCTAACTAAAAAGATATATAAAACGATAAAGATTGCACTTATTTTTAGTGCGTTGATTAATTGATCATCTATTTTATTGGTCATTGTGATTATCTATGATAGATGAATCTAAAAAAATAAAATGTGATTACTATATTAACAAATTATAAACAAAAAAATCGTTTAGATATGAAACGATTCCTCAAATTAATTTCTAAGAGGCTTTCCTACTTTAAGCATATATCGAATGCGGTCTTGAGTTAAAGATTCACCGGCAAGTGAGACAAAAGCTTCACGTTCTATATCTAAAAGATATTGTTCCTCAACAGATTTTGTCAGACCAGCTTTTTCTCCACCTGTCAAAACAAAAGCTAATTTTTTCGCAATAAGTTCATCGTGGGCTGAAATTTTTCCTTGAGCTTTGAACCCTTTTAATGCCATGGCCATAGCGGTACGACCGCCTGCCCCAGGAAGTTTCAAATCATTTCTATATTCTGGTGGTTGATAATTATCGTTAATTAATTCTAGAACTTTTTGTTTAGCAGCCCAAATACGTTGGTCATTATTTAATATTATGGTATCTGTTTTAAGTAAGTAACCAAGAAATTTTGCTTCATCAGCGCTAGTTGCAACTTTTGCAAAGCCAATTGTTTCAAAAGCTTTTTGAGCAACTTGAAAAGAATTCATTCTACCAGCGCCACTATTTTCCATTAGGTTCAAAATCATTCGAAGGTTTCCACCGGCCCCAGGAATTAATCCAACTCCAACTTCAACTGCACCTATATATAATTCACCCAATGCTACTCTATGAGCGGTTGGAGCGACTAACTCAAAACCTCCTCCAAGAGCCAAGTGGTGGGGAGCTGCAACTACAGGAGCTTTTGAAAATCGTATTCGCTGTAGTAAATCTTGAATTTGTTTGATGGCTGAGTTCATTTGGTCCCATCCACCTGATTCAATTGTCTGTATCATATTTGCTAGGTTTGCGCCTGCACAAAAATTTACACCTTGATGCCCTATTACCATTCCTTTATAAGATCCGGAATCAAGTAAATCCATACCATCACTTATGATTTCCCCCATTGAGTTATCGATTGGATTTAATGTAGGTTGAAGCGCTGAATGGAATTCAACATTTAATACGTCATCTCCTAGATCGATCAAGCTTGCGCTCCAGTCTCTTTTGACGATATTTCCACCATTTTTTGAAAGGTTCAAATTGATAACTTTATCTTCTAGTTCTAATGTTTTTTCTGATGAGCTCAAAGGATCATAATAAGTTCTATTTCCCTTCTTATTTTCATAGAAGGTTTCTCTTCCAGACTCAACCATTTTTTTAACCCAATCTGGCACCTTTTTGTTCTCTCTTTCCATTCTCAGAATAGACTCTTTTACTCCAATTGCATCCCATGCTTCGAATGGGCCCAACTCCCATCCGTAACCCCATTTCATAGCATTATCAATATTGATAATATCATCACTTATTTCAGGAATACAGTTCGCCGAATAGATCAATGAGTCAGCTGTAACTTCCCAAAAAAACTTTCCTGCTTTATCATCACTAAATGTAAGTGCCTTCAATCTATCAGTCACAGACTGATAGCTTTTTGCAAGACGATATCCATCAAAACGCACCTTTTTTTGTGGTGTATATTTTCCTGTTTTAAGATCAACAGATAAGATTCCATCTTCAGTTTTTTTATAAAAACCAGCTTTTGTTTTTTGGCCAAGTCGACCATCATCAATAAGAGTGTGTAATATTTCTGGAGCTTTCAGTACATCTCGCGCCTCATCATCTGGCAGATTATCATAACTTGTTGCAGATACATTAGCATGTACATCAAGTCCAACTATATCAGTGGTTCGGAAAACACCACTTTTAGGACGTCCAACTATTGTACCTGTTAGTTTATCAACTTCTTCAACAGTGAGATCCATTTTAATTGCGAGTTTGATTGCATTGTTACCACCATGTACTCCGATTCTATTACCAATAAAGTTTGGAGTATCTTTAGCATGGACAATACCTTTCCCAAGTACATCTTTTCCAATTGAGGCAAGCATTTGGTATGTCTCTTCATCAGTTTTTGGACCTTTTACTAACTCAAGTAATCTCATATATCTGGGAGGATTGAAAAAGTGAGTGATCATAAATTTAGATTGCAAATTTTCAGGTAAGACTTTAATTAGATCTGCTAATGGTATTCCGGATGTATTTGAAGTCATGATAGCTGACTCTTTAAGGTGTGGTACTACATTATTATACACCGAGTGCTTGATCTCAATATTTTCTGCTACTGCTTCAATCACGAGATCCACATCTTTTAATTTTTCTAAATCGTTATCGTAGCTACATGGAGTGACTAATTCAGCATTTTTAGGTTTATATAATGGAGCTGGTTTTAATTTTGTTAAACCATCAACGCCCTTTTGTGCTAGCTCAGGATTAATATCGAAAAGAAGAGACGGGATTCCTGCATTACTAAAATGTCCAGCGATTTGAGCCCCCATAGTTCCTGCCCCTAAGACAGCAATTTTCTCAATGCTATTTTTCATTCATTATGACCTTTTTATTACAGTTGCTATTCCTTGGCCTCCGCCAATGCACATTGTTGCCAATCCAACTTTAGTATTTTGCTGCTCCATTACATTAATAAGAGTTGTAATGATTCTTGCGCCTGAGCATCCTAATGGATGACCTAGAGCGATTGCACCTCCATTGAGATTAATTTTATTTTGATCCCATCCACCTTCCCGAATAACGTAGAGAGCTTGGGCAGCAAAAGCCTCATTAAGTTCAATGGTTTCAACGTCATCCATTGTTATTTCAGCTTTTGCTAATGCTTTTTCAGTAGCAGGTAAAGGTCCCATCCCCATTCGATTCCAATGCACTCCAGCTACAGCTCTAGAAGATATTTCTGCTCTAGGATTTAAATTATTTTTATCTGCAAATGTATCACTAGTCATTAATACTGCAGCAGCTCCAATTGAAATTGGACTGCTTGTGGCAGCTGTTACAGTACCACCTTCTAGGAATGCTGGATTAAGACTTTTGATCTTTTCAATATCTGGTTCACGAGGGCCTTCATCTTTATTAACGGTCACTTCTCCATTTACATCAATGGGAATCAATTCATTGTCAAACTTTCCTTCAGCGTACGCTTTTAAAGCTTTTTCATGAGATGTTATAGCAAAATCTTCTTGATCATCTCTAGATATATTTAGATCATTTGCTAGATTTTCTGCAGTTTCACCCATACCGATATAATATTCCTGCTCTGCTAATTCAGGGTGAAAATCAGGTGCAAATCCTCCCATAGGTACAGAAAACATATCTTCAACTCCGACAGCGAGCCCCACATCAATATCTCCACTTTCAATTGCAGCACTCACTTGATGAACAGCATCCATCGATGAACCACAAAATCGATTTACTACTTTACCTGTAGAGGATTCTGGTAATCCACCTAGCACCCCAACTGATTTCCCAATATTCATACCTTGAGGTCCTTCAGGAAATGCACATCCAACAACAACATCCTCAACTTTATCAGCTTTAACTGATTCATTTCGTGCTAATAATTCTTTAACAACTTGTGCTGCGAGATCTTCAGGTCGAATCCCAATCATTTGTCCATTCTTTAATCCAACTGGAGAACGGCCTGCATCAATAATAACTGATTTACTCATTTTCTCTCCTAAAAGGGGTATTTGTTTTCATCAAATACATGTTGAGCGATTTTCCGTTTTAATTTGATCACATTATTTTTTAACCGCATTCGGTTTTCAAACTCCGATAATTTCTGATCTAAAAGGGGAGACTCTCCCTCATCAAATATAGCCACATTTGCTATTTGGACTTTACTCATAATTCTATCAACCATTTCAGTTGTAAATACTTTTGCTATATCAACTACTATAGGGTTTTTAGATTTGCTTGCCATGATTTTTTTAGCACGAACAATTGTACTTTCAGCTGTAAATATTTCTGTAAAAATATCTGATAGAATTTCAGTAAGCTGTTGCTCGTGTCTTAGGTCTTGTCCATATTGACATAGTGCTTCATTAAAAATAAATAAAGCTAGTCTTTTTGCTGTTTCAACAGTTTGGCATTCATTTTTAAGTGTTTCATCATCTAATTTTAATTCACCATTAGACATATATTCTTCAATTCCACGAATTCCATCACGAATTGGCAATTCTTCAGTTAAAGCTTTTTTCATCATGAATCCTGTAATGATTTGTCTATTTATTTCATTTGTGCCTTCCCAAATTTGATTGATTCGGTCATCACGATATGCTGAGGCAATTGGATACTCTTCAAGGAAGCCATAGCCACCAAAAATTTGAAGTCCCTCATCAATAACATCATGACTTGTATCACTGCAATAGACTTTTACCATAGACGTTTCAATTGCAAACTTCTCCATTGCTTTGCCCATCTTGATATAATATTTGGGATCATTTTTATCTAGTGCATTGATTTCATTTTGAAGTAAGCCAATGGTTCGATAAACCATGCTATCAGTTGCAAAAGTGCGAACGGACATTTCGCCTATTTTTTTCATAATTGCATCTAACTTAGAAATCGTAGTTCCAAAAGCTTTTCGTTCCTTTGCATACGGTGCTGCAGCATTAATTACCATTTTTGCACCACCAAGGCAAGAGCAACCAAGCTTGAATCTTCCAATATTTAAGCAATTAAATGCAATGGTTGCACCCTTACCAACTTCATAAAGAAGATTTTCAACAGGAACTTTTGCATCTTGAAAAATCAATGCCGTTGTGGATGAGCCTTTCATACCTAACTTTTTCTCCTCGGCTCCAATGGTGAATCCTTCAGTTCCACTTTCTATTAGAAAGGCACTGAACTTATTTCCATCTACTTGGGCAAAAACAGTAAATAAGCCTGCTAAGCCTCCATTAGTAATAAATACTTTCTCACCATTTAATATGTAATGTTTCCCATCATCAGTTAGTGTCGCAGTCGTTTTTGCTTCAGTTGCATCAGAGCCAGATGAAGGTTCTGTTAAGCCGTATGCGCAAATCAGTTCACCTGTTGCAATTTTTGGTAGATATTTTTCTTTCTGTTCATCAGTGCCAAACCAAATCAAAGGCAATGACCCTATACCGGTTTGAACAGACCAAGTCACAGCAAATGAAGGATCCTTTACTAATCCTTCCGCTACGATCGCAGTTGTAATTTTGTCTAATTCAAGACCTCCATATTTTTCAGGAATATCCATCCCAAGAAGTCCAAGTTCTGCAGATTCTGTGAGCAAAGATTTAAGTAATTCAGGATTATATTTTGACAAATCTTCTTTTAGAGCAAAAATGCGGTCATGATCAAAATCCATCACCATATTATATATGTCTTTATGGTCCTCAGAAAAATCTTCTCTTGAAAAAATCTCTGCTTCAGTAATTGGTTCTAATAGGAACTGACCACCCGTTTTAAACTTTGTTGACACTTCGCTCATATGAATCCTTTCAAATTTTTCACTATATAAATATATATTTAATAATGGAACCAGATTTTCATTACAAATAAGATAAGAATTTAAAGTAAAACCAAATTAATTTTTTGTTAAATAATATTAACATATCGCAACTTCCGATGATGATTAATACCTATAAATTATATTTTGTAAAGATTTGTTAAAAAAGTATATCTATATATCCTTAGGGTTGATATTTGTTGGTCTAGCATTTTTAGGCGTTTTTTTACCTGGGATTCCTACGACTCCACTAATTTTACTTAGTGCGTGGTTTTTTTCTAAATCATCGCAAAGACTAGAAAAATGGTTAAAAAACCATAAAACATTTGGCCCATTGATTCTTAATTGGGAAAAATATAGAGGTATAAATAGAAAATCTAAAATTGTTGCAATTTGTTTAATAATACCAACATTTGCTTTTTCTATTTATTCTATATCTATAATTCAGATAAAAATATTCTTAGGTTTGTTTTGTGTATCTTTATGTAGCTATTTAATAACAAGACCTGAGCCTCCAATTAATACTAACTAACAAACTGATGTCTAAAAATAATATTTTATTAATTAATCTTGGATCGCCTAAATCATTAGATATAAAAAATGTGAAAAAATATTTGCGTCAATTTTTATCTGATGATGATGTCATAGATCTCCCCAAGCTAATTCAACAGTTGATCGTTCGATTAATAATTTTGCCATTTCGGTCTCCAAAAACAAGGCGAGCCTACAAACAAATCTGGGGAGAGAATGGCTCGCCATTAATTGACAACACTAAAAAGATTGCCGTTTCATTAACAAAAAAAACTGGGTGGAATGTTAGAATAGCTATGAGATATCAATATCCATCTATAAAGGAATCAGTTCTTTACTATAAGGAAAATAAAATTCGTAATATTAAAATTGTTCCGCTCTATCCTCACAATGCAATGTCAACGACATCCTCTACTGAAAAAGAAGTAGATAGGATAATAAAAAAATATTACCCGGATTTACATTATTCCATAATTAAACCTTTTTATGACCATCCAAAATATATATATGCTTTATCAGAAATGATTAAGCCGCATATAGATAGTAAAATGGATAAACTAATTTTTAGTTACCATGGCATTCCTGAGCGCCATATAAAGAAATCAGATAGTAGTGGAACCCATTGCTTGAAGAATGCATCATGTTGTGAGACGAATTGTGAAGTTTCAAGAAGTTGTTATAGATCAAATGCTTTGAAAACTTCTAAGCTAGTTGCAGAAAAATTAGATTTAAATAGCGATAAGTGGTTATCAGCCTTTCAGTCTAGAGTTACACTTATTCAGAGAAAATGGTTAAAACCATATACTGATATAGAATTAACTGATTTTCCCAAAAAAGGAATAAATAATATTGTGATATTGTGCCCTTCATTTGTTGCAGATTGTTTAGAAACATTAGAAGAAATAAATATTCGAGGTAGAGAAGCTTTTATTAATGCGGGTGGTAAGGAATTTATTTTTATACCATGTTTGAATAATAATGAAAATTTTATAGATCTTTTAGAGGATTTAATTATTAATAAAAATTAAATAATTATATTATTGATAATGAGAATTATTCTCAATAATATTAATTACCTATAAATAATAATCATGGGCTGAAAGCATTAGGGATGATACTTAATAGATATAAATTCTAACAATGTTTTGCTTATAAAACTTTTTATTTAATAAGGAATAAAATGAAAAAAATATATTTGATTTTATCTATTACTATCTTCTATACAAATGTCGAAGCACAAATAAATGTTTACTCTCATCGACATTATGATTCTGATAAAATTTTATTTAAAAAGTTTACTGATGAGACAGGTATCAAAATTAATGTGATAAAAGGCAGTGCAGATCAATTAATTGAACGTTTAATCAGTGAAGGTGAAAAATCACCGGCAGATATCCT
>CEPK01015591.1_pt1 | contig 27706 bp, 26 predicted proteins | sample 356231 | NCBI WGS metagenome assembly CEPK01 (sample SAMEA2620259, study PRJEB7988) | marine metagenome | biome: marine biome (ENVO:00000447); feature: deep chlorophyll maximum layer (ENVO:xxxxxxxx); material: "saline water (ENVO:00002010), including plankton (ENVO:xxxxxxxx)" | depth 80 m
TTGCTATCCCAAATGGTTGTGATCTGGATGAGATGAGAAAATTGAATTCGACTGACATAATTTACTGTGGAGAAGTCAATATGTCTGGAGTTCCTATGCAGCCCGGAAAGAAGCTACTTGATGCGTTAACTGGCCATAGGGATAGGGTGGAATCTGAGATCATGGAAAGCCTCAGCAAAATGGGTCAGGACACCCTATACGGTGCTATGACTCACCTCTTCAAGGGGGGCGGTAAGAGGCTTAGGGCGATTCTTCCTAGATTAGTTGGAGAGGCAGTTGGCGAAGCTAACAATGGCCATTACACTCTTGGAGCATCCATAGAGATAATTCATAATTTTACATTGATTCATGATGACATAATTGACCAAGATCCAATTAGGAGGGGTTTGGATGCTGTGCATGTGGCTTTTGATGATGCCACAGCAATTAACGCGGGCGATGCGATGTTGGCTGTAGGATTTGAGATTCTTGCTGAGTCAGATCAGATTCCCGAGTCAAGCCTCGGTCACTTGATTACCTCAATTGGTGAAATGGTCAGGAATGTAGCTGAAGGGCAGCAAGAGGATATTGAGTTTGAGAATAGGGAGCATGTTTCTGAAGAAGATTACATCGCAATGATCGCAGGCAAGACCAGTGCAATGTTCGAGACATGTGCGAGAACTGGAGCAATACTTGCAAATGCAGATTCGGAGACAGTTAGCAATATGGCCGAATGGGGCCTAAACTTGGGCCTTTGCTTCCAACTGATGGATGACCTAATTGACATCACTGGCGATACAGAGACCCTTGGCAAACCAGCAGGTTCAGACTTGATCCAGGGAAAGAGGACATTGATTGCGATACACGCCTTGGACCATGGAGGCAGACTTCCATTTTTCGAAAAGGTCTATGGCTCAGGAGGATGCGAAGACGATGATCTAGCCAGAGCGGTAGAAGAGTTGAAGAAGTCTGGATCTATAGAATATGCGAAATCTAGAGCTATGGAACATCATTCCCTAGCACACCAGTGCCTTGACAAATTAGGCGAAAGTGAAGCTGTCGATGTGCTAAGGGAGCTAACAAACTTCCAACTAATCAGGATTAGTTGATTAGTCAGTGTACTGGGCCTCTCCTGGAATCTCTTCCTTTAGCCCCTTCCTCTGCCTAATTTCGCCAACTGTCCTATGGAATAGATCCGGGGGGACCTGATCATAGCCTGCATTCTCAGTATTCCAGACCGCCCTTCCCTGAGTCGCAGCTCTGATGTCATTAGAGAATCCAAAAGACTCCGCTACTGGCATCTTTCCAATTACGCAGGTTACATCCCCCTCAACTGGCATATCTTCTATAACTCCCCTTCTGGTAATAAGCTGACGCGTGATTCCCCCAGCCCACTCTGTTGGTGCGTCGATCCTAATCTTCTGGATTGGTTCGAAAAGTACTGAGTTGGCCCTGATTAGCGCACCCTTTATTGCATTTCTTACAGCAGGAATTGTCTGCGCTGGCCCCCTGTGTATCGCATCCTCATGGAGCTTCGCGTCTACCAGCCTGACCATGACTCCGGTAAGAGGCTCATCTGCAATTGGCCCCTTTTTACAAACGTCATTGAAAGCCTCGATAATTAGCTCCCTAGTTTCATGGAGGTTCTGGATTCCCTTAGTATCATTCACCAACACAGAAGTTGCATTTATTGCATAGATCTTCCTCATCAAATCCTTGTCCATTCCGAACTCAGCGAATTTGTTTCCAGTCTCCTTAGCATCCTTAGTTCTTACAGGCCCATCTCCGAAGGCACCTTCCCTCAATGCGGTGATTACTTCATCGGGGAGTTGTTCTACTTCTACATAGAATCTATTGTGCCTGTTAGGTGATTTACCCTCGAATGGTCTGCCCTTGTTGTCAGTCGAAATTGACTCCCTGTAGACAACAATTGGATTGCTCTGATTTACCTTAATACCCTGCTCTTCCTCTAGCCTGTAGATTGTGATCTCTAGATGGAGCTCGCCCATCCCAGATAGAAGAGCCTCCCCTGTTTCTTGGTTAGTTGTGACTGATAGTGAAGCGTCTGCCTTTGCGAGGCCCCTAAGGGAATCAATGAACTTTGGAAGATCCTTCATTGATTTGGGCTCAATTGCTACGGTGACAACGGGTTCGGAATAGTGCCTAATTGCCTCAAATGGAGTTGCATCCTGTTCGAGTGAGATTGTAACTCCTGCTGCTGCGCTCCTTACTCCAGTTAGAGCGGCTATATTCCCAGCTGATACTCCGGGAACCTGAATTCTATCGCCTCCAACCATCATGCTGACCTGTTGTACTCTTTCTGATTTTGCAGCTCCAATTGCCCAAACAGAGTCACCCTGTTTGACTGTTCCAGAGTAAACTCTCCCCACTGCTACCTCACCTGCGTGAGGGTCCATCCAAATCTTGGTAATCATTAGGGACAATGGCCCATCAGCATCACAGCCAACCATTGACTTGCCTACATCAGAGTCAAGCTCTCCTTGCCAGATATTTGGGATTCTGTATTCTTGAGCAACTAATGGCGATGGTAGCTTCTCAACTGCCATGTCCAGTAAAACCTCGTGAACAGGCGCTTTCTTTGCTAGTTCCTTCTGTTGTTCATTATTGCAGAATTCAAATATTTGAGTAAAATTGACTCCAGATTTTTGCATGTATGGTACTGTAATTCCCCAGTTATGATAAGCAGATCCGAATGCTACAGTTCCTTTGGAAACATCGACTTGCCAATCTGACTTATGCTCCTCCGGGGCGAAAGCCCGGATTAGGTTGTTAACTTTCTTAATTTGTTCCTGAAATCTCTCCATCATATCTTCAGGAGTGACTTGCAATTCGTTGATTAGTCGGTCTACCTTGTTGATGAATAGTACTGGCCTCACCTTCTCCTTGAGTGCCTGCCTGACAACTGTCTCCGTTTGTGGCATTGCCCCTTCAACTGCGCAAGTTAGTATTATGCATCCATCAACAGCCCTCATAGCCCTTGTAACGTCACCTCCGAAATCTACATGCCCTGGAGTATCAATGAGGTTGATTAGGTAGTCTTCACCATTTACCCCGTGAACCATTGATGCACTTGCGGCATTAATTGTGATTCCTCTGGCGCTTTCTTGGTCGTCGAAATCCAGAACTCTTGACTTACCGGCTAGCTCCTCAGACATCATACCAGCCCCGGCAATAAGATTGTCCGAAAGAGTGGTTTTTCCATGATCGATGTGAGCGGCAATTGCAAGATTCCTGATTCTCTCTCTGATATGCATTACCTCTGTAGCGCGCTTTATGTTGTCCTCCTTACGACCCATGGATTCACCTAGTATTTCCGCCGACCTGAAAACGGTTCATAAACACGATTGCAAAGATATTGAGAACTGGGACTAAGTGATGGACTATCGGGTTCATCGAGCCGAGGCTGCAATCCTCTCAACCTCGTGCCTCTTACCTACGGCAAAAGAATTCACATCACCTTCAGCAGCCTTGGAGATTTCAGAGATTATACCCTCCGTTAGGGATTTCTTGCTCTTTATTGTAGCAGAGGCTGAGCCTATTGCTAGATTTCGCAGTGCGATATCAAGCCTCCTGCTTGGTGATGAGTCTACTGCCTTCGGTTGACTAACAGCACCTATGCGGACTCTAGTGGTCTCTTCGCATGGTGCAGCTTCGGTAATTGCATCGATGAACTTCTGAAGAGGATTCTCGCCACTCTTCTGATTTATCCTGTCGAAGGCCTCCTCCAGTGACTTAGCACAGTATTGCTTCTTTCCACTGTTTTTCCCGGATCTCATTAGGTTGTTAATGAACCTCTCAGTGACTGAAAGTTCCTGTTTCCCGAACCAAGCATTCGCATGCCTTCCACCTGTATGGGGGGCTCCAATCATCCTCAGGTTGACGTATCTGGAGATCCCAGGATCACTGCAGACGACTTGGCTTGCATCCCACTTGCCAAATACCATCGTGCCTATTCCGGCGATAGGTACTTCCGCTGTTTCAGTGACCTCTTGAGGGGTCTCTGGGGCGGGCTCGTTTGCTTCGTCCATATTCTCACCCTAACGTACTGGCTTCTCCTTCCTACCCCTTACCATTTCATCTAGAGAAACCCCATTGACCTTGATTACCTTGTACCTGACTCCAGGAAGATCTCCGTAAGAACGGCCCTTGCTTCCGCCGATTCCCTCCACCATGACCTCGTCATGCTCATCGATGAATGATATTGCCCCGTCTCCGGGCGCGAATGCCGTGAGTCTGTTTCCTGTTCGGATTAGGCTAATCTTCACTGCCTTCCTTATTGCAGAGTTGGGTTGCTTTGCTTCGAAGCCTACTTTCTCGATGACTATTCCCTTAGCTTGAGGGCTTCCCCTTAGGGGGTCATGTTTGAGGACGCCGCCCTGCTTTCTCTTTGCTTGTCGGTTCCTAAACTTCCTTTCCTTCCACCTGTACCTCTTTCGATCGGACTTCATCTTCGAACCAGAGAAAAGACCCCTTCCCAAGTGTACACCTCAAAATGACGGCTCGGCCACCTGCCGTCTGTTTATGAGACTGACGGGCAAATATACAATAGTGAATACTCTGATGTATAATTGGAGCCAACATTGAAGCGGCTTAGTTTTCCCCGCAAAACCATGGGGTTCAGGGATCTTGTAAAAGGCAGCCATGTCGTAGAAGACCCGATAAGTGTTAATTTCGAAATTAGGGAGAAATCAGTTTCTTTAGACAATGGGCCGATTTTATTCAACAGTGTGGAGGAGGCTCCCGGCCACAGGGTAGCAATAAACTGCCTAACTAGGTCCCGCTTGTGTCAAGAGTTCGGCGTTAGTCCGGGGGAATTGATCGATATCCTATCTTGGGCCATGGAAAACCCTTCTGAGCCTTCTATTATTGAGTTGGAAGAAGCGCCGGTGTTGGAAAACACCATGTCCGAAGTTGATATTGAGAAAATTCCCATTCCTTGGCACTACCGAGAAGACGGAGGAAGGTACCAGTCTGCTTCCACGATAATTGCGGAATACGGCGGGCAGAGGAATACTTCATTCCACAGGCAACTAGTCATAGGGAGCAAGAAAACCTCTGTTAGACTAGTTCCTAGGCACCTCAGAACAATGATGGATAAAGCAGCTGAAGCTGGAGAAGAGATTCCCATCGCAGTTGTTAATGGGGCGGACCCAGTATTCCTTCTAGCTGGGGCAATGTCATTCGACGAGCCATTGGATGAGATACTAGTTGCGTCAGCGCTTCACGAACGGCTGTATGGCTCCCAACTGAGAGTGATAGAGCTCTCAAACGGAGTTTTGGCTCCAGCTGATTCTGAATACGTTATGGAAGCAAGAATCACACTGATGAAGGAAGAGGAGGGGCCCTATGTCGATATCACTGGAACTGTTGATGATGTAAGAATGGAGCCAGTAATAATTTACGATGCAGTCCACCACAGGAACTCCCCTATTTTTCACGCTTTGATTCCAGCGGGAGTGGAGCATATGACGCTAATGGGAATGCCTAGGGCGCCTACAATCAAGAGTGCTGTTTCTGAAGTTGTTGATTGCACTGATGTCTATCTAACTGAAGGGGGCAGTGGTTGGCTATCTTCCGTTGTACAGATCTCTACAAAGAAAAAGGGTGATGGGATGAGAGCCATTCAAGCTGCTCTTGATGGGCACAAGTCGATGAAGCAAGTTATTGTGGTTGACGAGGACATAGATGTTACTGATTCAACTAGAGTAGAGTGGGCGTTAATGACGAGATGGCAGCCAGACAAAGATACGCTAATATTATCCAATCAGAAAGGATCTAGCTTGGACCCTAGCAGATCATCAGATGGCACTACTAGCAAAATTGGGATGGATGCAACCATAGATCCGAACATTGACAAATCACCTTTCGAATCAGTTTTGTGAGTTTTCTAATGGCACAGGAAGACATCGAAATCTCGAAATCACTTGAGCACCCAAGGCGCAGCCTAGGAAATCGTTTCAGAAGCCAAGCAGAGAAATTCCTGAAGATTCAGGGGAGCGACCCCAACAATCTTCGATGGGCAGAGCAGAGTGCTAGGCAAAGTGTCCTTTATGATTTTACGAACGAAGAAAACTGGAAAATATTGATGAGGATCAAGGTAATGACAGGTGATTCAGAAGGGGCTAAGTCGGTTCTAGAAGACGTTTTCTCAGTTCTAGGAAGGGACCCAGAGTTAATGTCTCAGCTTGGTAATGTAGAAATTTCCAAGTCTAGCGAAGACTTGCTGCATGCAGTATTCTCAAATGACCCACTAGATCCAGATTTGTGGTGGAGTAAGATTGGCATCAATGCTAGTCAGATCGAGGATTTTTCAGAGAGGTTGAAGACTCTTGATGTATCTGATTACAGGGCCAACCTCATCTATTCAAGGAGGATAGAAAGAGTTAGACAGAACGGGAATGAGGAATTGTTTCTTGAGTTATCAAGGCACCTTTTGGCTCAGAGGCCGAAAAACCACGAAGCTTGGGAGGAGCTTGGGAGAATGTACGAAAGGAGGGGGGAATATGACGAAGCTTGGCTTTGCTATGACCAGTCACAGGCCATCTTTCCAGAATCAAGGTCCAGAGATCGATTCAAACAAAGGATGGCGGATTCCATTGGTGGAGAAGAGTCGATTCCATGGAGAGCACCCTCTATTTCGGACAGGAAGGGGTTTCTTGACAGCCTACGAAACCTCTCTACTAAGGAAAAAAATGTTGCCGAAATGGACGGATCTGTGGATTATGGCTCTAGCCCTTTTTCCGAGATCGATGATCTTAGGTCAAGAGGAAAGTTGTCTGAAGCTTTCTTTCTTGCTAGGAGAATGGCGACCGAGGGAGAAGAAGGGGCCGAGGATATTGTGAGTGAACTATTAGGTGAACTGGATGGGTGAATCGTGCAAATTTGTTGTGGCTTGGGCCATTTCCCGGGATCAGGAAGATTGTTGGATTATGGTAAGAGACAAGGAGAGGGGGTGGGAGCTCCCAGGAGGTAAGATTCTCGATGGTGAGAGGCCTGAAGAGGCCGCTCTGAGGGAGCTTTTTGAAGAAACTGGGCTACTAGGGACTGCGAATGCGATAGACTTTGGTTTGATCGAGGATGGATGCGTTGTCAAGATCTTCATTAATGATCTGCCAACACCCGAATCCTGGAGTTCGACTGAAGGCCAGATTGAAGAAGTAGGATGGTGCCTAGAGATTCCTGAAAACACTGCTTGGGGCGATGAAGAGATTTCCAGAATCAGGTCCTACAATTGGAAAGACTCAATCAATCTGGAGTCTTGAATCTCGTCAACTCTTTCTTCGATCGATTGCTTCCAGGAATCAACTCCCAAAACCTCACTAGCATCGAGTATCAAACCCAAATCATCTCTTGAGTCCCCTGAGAGGTCTCTCAGAGCTATGGCGAGAATTTTCTCTACTGCCTCTCGAATGTCATCGGGGTTGGAAGGGGAAGTAGTTACTCCTGGTGCGCCCCTAGGCTTGGCGTTAGCTATCCTATCGTCCATTCTCGGAGATGTTCCCGATACATCATCCAGAGCTATGTCTAGCCACTCCATTGCAGAAACGAAAGATTCTGCCTCCATTCCTGCGGAAGATAGTCTCCTCATGGCTATCCAAAGATGCCTCATTGAAGGTTCCAAGTCACCCATCTGGGACAGTATTCTTCCTGACTCCAGCCTCGCTAGACCGATCACCTCATTCGGATGACCAGATGAAGCAGAGATGTCCGAAAGAGTAACTAGAGCCATTATTTGTTCAGCGTTGTTGTTGTGCCACGAAGCAAGATTTAGCAGAGCGAGGCCGTGAAGTTCTGATCCTGGCGCAACGGAGGATAGCCTGTCTACACACCAACGTAGCTCTTCACCAATGTTTTCATTCGCTTTTGCACCGAGGAGGGCCCTTTCCATCCTTATCCAAGCTTCTGCAACATAATCCCTATCATTTAGGTTTCTAGAATTGTCTAGGATTTCCTTGCTTACTTCGAGTGCCCTTTCGGTTTCTCCCTCGGATAAAAGGGTCTTGAATAGGATGGTGTCAACTTCAATTGGAAGTTTTTCCAAATTACTTTCTTTCACTAAAGAATCACCCACTTTCAAACAGGCTCGCCTTGTCTTCATAGTGTTCTCTGAGATTATCCTCCCTCTCGATTAGCCTATTCAGGTGTTCTTCGAGGGAATTCTTCGCCTCCTCCAATTCGGAAGACAGGGAATTGCGATCCTCGACCTCTAGAAGGATGTTCCCCAAAGAGCGAAAAACAGGCCTATCTGGATCTTGATTCTCAAGTGCTTCAATTGTAATTCCGTATTCAGAGATCTGAGAGGAAACAGTCTGGATCTGATTCCTGACCAATTGTAGATCCCTTGCAAGGGACTGAATTTCTTCTGTTGAGACTTTCTCACTCATGACCAAGGCCCCGTCTTGTAGCTTCTAGGGAATGCTCAGAGGCGATTAATGCTCTCATCAATGAGTTCCATCTTGCTCTTGCATCGTTGAATGATTCCGTTTCTATTGAAACGGTAATTTGCTGCGAGGAGCATGAGAATTCCGCCTCTGTAACTAGTCCAGACGATATGGCCTCAGGTTCACTGTGCTCAATAGACAGCGTGAGTTCTACGGACTCATTCCTCTTCTGATCCTTCATCTGAGTCTCTCTCGGAAAGTTTCCTCTCGTATTCAAGTGCTGCCTGTTGGGCTATGACTGTCATATCTGTGGCGGTTGCTCCTTCAAGTGATCTTCTAACGATTCTCTTATTTGCATCGCTAGCCCTAGTGTATGGCTCCCAAACTCCTCCCGAAAATGTATGGTTGCATTTCTTGCATTCCCATATTCCCGCGGCCTTCCTCTTCACCTTCGAATAGTGGCAACTTGGACAAGTGTAGGCTCTCGATTTCTTAGACATGGCTGAGCCAGCCCTTCTCCTTACGCTCACCCCATACCTAGGTCCGAATCTGGCTGTTGCACCGGCTTTCTGTGTTCTCTTGGCCATAAATTACACCTACAATGAATCCACTACTTTCCTGAGCTCTTTGGTTCTTTCTTGGGCTTTAGCCATGATTTCGCTGAATTCGTCGGCTGTGAAAATTCCCTTTAGACCCTTCTGTAGCGAGTGGACGTTGTCGTCATCTCCTAATGTGATGTGGATTCTCTCATCTCCTCCGAGCTCTTCCCTAAGGGTGGCATCATAGACGTACCTCCCTCCAACCTTGTGGTAAGAACACATGATTGGCGTCTTGGAGAGATCAAGTGGATGATCCTCCCCTACTTCAAAACGTTCTGCTGGGACTGTTGCATTCCTTAGAGCGGCAATCCCAGCAAGAGCGAATGCATCGAATAGATTCCCATCGTCCGATACTGCGAACAGATCCAGTATTACCTGCCACGCCTTCTCCCCTGGGATGATGCAAAGTGAGTCGACATCGATGCATCCAGATTCCCTTATTCCCCTGTCTACGACCCTTCCTAGTTCAATTGATTCGGGGCTAGGGGGGCCTGCCTCCCAGTTTCTACCGGCCACAGGCCTTACTTCGGCTGAACACATGAGTCCTCCTTGATTCGGTCTGTCGGGATAAGGTTGCATTATCTGGAACTTTACTCCGGCAAATACGATTGTATCGCCCATCCTAACTCTGGCGGATCCCTCGGCCCTAGGCAGTACAGAGTGCTGAACATCTAGTTTCCTACCTTCCCACCTATCTCGGCCGTCTATTCTTGAGTCGTTATGGGCCAGATCCCTTAGGTGGTCCCTAAGTAGATTCGGGACAATAGGTATTGTCATTGTGAATCACCGCCTGATAGTGCTTCTACCATTATCTGGTGGATTTCTTTGGCGGCTTCCATGTTGTAATCCCAAGCCTGCTTGAACTCTTCTTGGGAGAGGTCTCCATCCATCTGAAGGAAAACAAGTTCTCCTGTGTTTGGCAAGATTCCCATTGGGAGGTCTGCGTCTCCATAATTGTCCTCCTCCTTATTCAAATCACAAACGACGATGTCGTTAATCTTGCCACTAGCCACGCTTACTACCATGTCGGTCATTGGAATACCGGCGTCGGCAAGTGCAACTGAAGCCGCGGTTAGTCCTACGCAACGGGTTCCCGCTTCTGCAGACATAATTTCTATGTTCACCCTGATCTTTGACCTAGGATACAATTCGAGAAGCACGACACTCTCCAGAGCATCCTTAGTGACCTTACTAATTTCCCTACTTCGACGATTGAAGCCTGGCCTAATTCTGTCTGTGGTGGAAAACGGGGCCATGTTGTATGCTACATCCAATACTGCCCTATCTTGTCTTTGAATTTTCCTTGGATGGGCCTCCATTGGCCCATAGACCGCTACTATTGCTTCATTTGTGCCCCATGTCATCCTGCAAGATCCATCTGCTACTGGAACCACTCCAGTCTCAATTGTAATCTCCCTGACATCCCCTGGTCCTCTGCCATCCATCCTGAGGCCGTTAGCGTCAATCATCTGGACATCTCCGTATCCGCCCATCAGTTTACACCCCCTTGGTGTTTCTCAGAAATTGAGTTTAGAGACTCCCTAACATCCAGAATTCCGTCCAAGTCGCCATCGATCCACATTCTACCATTGTCTGCCACTACAATTCTGCAATCAGTACCCTCTTTCAGTCTTCTTAGTGACTCTCCGCCCTTTCCAATCAGCAATCCAAGCAAATGGGGGGCGATTTCCTCAATAACGCCTGAACGGATCTTTCTAAGGCCCATTCCCTTCATAGTTACAACGCTGGAGTGAGTTTCCTCGACCTCCTGGATCCTGCACAGAATAGCATCCCCTATGTCCATTACGGATCTGGTTCCGCCGAAGTCAATCTTCCCTGGACCTAGGCTCATGGGCAATATTGCATTAAATGGTGCTCCCAATTCTACGAACCATAGGTTGTTCGTACAGCCTTCTATATAGCCTATCACAAGGTCTCCAGGCTTTGGGATGTACCTAGTATGAGTGGGATTTATGGAAATTGAACCTTCCCTTTTCGTCATCCTTCCGTGCTTTACTGCTCTAATTCTCCCGTCAATTTCCATTGCGCCGTGTCCAGGGGCAAATTCTTCTGAACTTCCCAGATCATCTCCGGGAATGACGAGGGATAGACCTCGTCCTACTTCTCGCGGTCCTCCCGCACTACTCGTTTTTGTCATGTTATCGGGCCGCGCGACCGGACTAACGTTCATAACCGTTGATGCTTTTAGTTGCCAATTTTCAGTCCAGTTCTCTAACTTCTACGTCTGGGGATCTAGAGGCGACCTTCCCAATTAGGTCGTTTTTCATCCCACCTGGTGCTGAAACAACACAGACCCAGGATCCATCGCTAAGCCACTCTTCCTTCTGGATCGAATCTCTGAGCATTTGACTGATGCTGCCAAAATCTTTCCCTTGCACCTTGAATGCTAGCCTAACAGTAATGAATTGTAGAGGTATGACTGGCCTGAGTGCCTTTACTGCCTGTTCTACTTGGCTCTCGGTTGACTTGAAAGGATCAACAGAGAACCTTATTTCATCCAGAGCGTTCTCTATCCTAGTCCTAGGATGTGGAAGCTTGGTTTTTGGGTCTGTGGCGGTTGATGCTATTTCGTTTACTATCTGGAGCTTCTTGTCTTCCACCATCTTCTTCCTCTGAGCAGTAGTTAACTGAATAGATCCTTCTAGCAAGATCTTGGCAGCACAAACTGCAATTTCGCTAGTTCCGAAAACGTTCTCAATCGCATCACTACTAGGCCTTTCTGCTGCTCTGGCATCCGACCATACCTCTTCTATAGCTAGAAGATCGCCTATTGGGACGGATTCTTTGTCTTCTTTCCACCTCTCTACCAAGTCAGGATCTACAAGTATCTCATACCTGTTTCCGCCTTTCTCCAGTCTGGCAAGTACGGCGTCGTCTAGGCTAACCACGTTTAACCCAAGGGGGGGCACTGCTTAGATGTGGGGTCTCACGACATCTTTCCTAGGTGCTTTAGAGTGGATTCCCGGTCCAACTTCCTGTAACCGTCCTTGTCCACACATGAAATCTCAACCGTATCATGATTCAAATCGTCTTCAAGGGATTCCTTAAGCGCCTCTAGGCCAAGCTTAATCGCCGCATTCTGAGTCATTCCCGATTTCCACTTTTCCTCAAAGTAGTCAATTGCGGCAGAACGGCCTCTTCCTATTGCACCAGCGTGATAGGACTGGTATGCCCCTGAAGGATCAGTCTCATACAAATGAATTCCGTCGTCATCAAATCCAGCAATGAGAAGAGCTGTCCCAAATGGTCTGGCACCCCCATATTGAGTGAATGACTGCTTGTAATCGCACATCTTCTTAACCAATGTTGAGACTGGTATCTCGTCCCCATAGGTCATCCTATTGACCTGACACTGAACTCTTGCCCTGTCTACCAGCTGTCTTGCGTCAGCAACCAGTCCTGATGTAGTAATTCCTATATGATTGTCAATTTGATACATCTTCTCAATAGAGTCCGTAATGACCAGCTTGCTCTGAACCCTCTTGTCTACAATCAAGACCACTCCATCCTTGTAAACCAGTCCCACGGTTGTTGTGCCCCTCTTGACTGACTCCCTGGCATATTCTACCTGGTAAAGCCTGCCGTCCGGCGAGAATGTAGACACCCCGTGATCGTAACCTCGTCCGCTTGGCTGCATGACTTTCGAGCCGTTGTCATAATGGACTCTTATCAATCTTGGTCGGGGGAAGACTCAATCGGAGGCACATTCTGGTGAGTCCGAGCTGGTCTGAAAATGAGGGTAGCTATCTTGGCATCAGGAGGAAAGGACTCATCCTATTGTGCTTGGTGGTCCGAGCTTCAAGGATGGGATGTTGTGACAATGATCACAGTAGGGGTTACGGGCGAAGACTCCATGATGTACCAGAAGGAAAACACGGCAATAGCGGGATTGCAAGCAGCTTCCATGGGAGTTCCTTGGCTCCCTATTTCGACCCGGGGTAATGAGGATGTGGAGATTGAAGACTTAGAGAGCGGGATTCTGGGGAGGAGAGATTTCGAAAAGGCATTTACTGACATCTGGCCAGTTGGATTGGAAGTTCCGGAAGATCTGGTTTTGGAAACGGGAAAATTGGATATTGATGGGCTTGTAGTCGGGGCTCTTAGGTCGGATTATCAGAAGACTAGGATAGAGATGATGTCCGAGAGGATTGGTGTGCGCTCTTTTTGTCCACTTTGGCACAAGTCGGGAATTAATCATATGGAGTGGTTAGTAGAACATGGATTCAAGGTAATTTTCACCTCAGTATCTACAGAAGGAATGGGACAAGAATGGATTGGGGAGGAGCTAGATAAGGAGACACTGGATGAGTTGAAGAAGCTCTCCGTTGAATTCAGGTTCAATATCGACGGAGAGGGAGGGGAGTTTGAGACACTAGTCTTAGATGCGCCCCACCTAAGAAGGAAGATTTCGATTGAAGGGATTCCCCAATGGGACGGTTCCAGAGGGTCATTAAAACTGATATCAGGAGCTCTGGAGTAGCATCGCTAAACTCAAACAGGGTATCATGGTCGGATGAATCGAAATTAATGCCGGTATCTCCGCTGGATTACAGGTATGGGAGAGATGTGGCCAAGGAAATCTGGTCACGAGAAGGCAGGCATGCTAGACTACTCGAAGTTGAGAGAGCGCTAATTTGGGCACATAGCCAGATGGGCAGGGTTTCTCCAGAGGAATATGACGCAATAGCAGAGATTTCGGATCCAGGAATAGTTACAGCGGACAGGGTAGAAGAGCTGGAGTCGGAGACGAAGCATGACATAATGGCACTCACAAAGGCCATGGCTGAAGCGGCCGGTGATGCAGGTTGGTGCATCCATTTGGGCGCCACAAGTAATGATATTGTTGACTCAGCTGTAGCTCTTCAGATTAAGGACAGCATTTCCATTCAGAATGAGTCGCTAAGAGATTTAATCCTCACTATGTGTGAAATCGCTGAAAGAGAAGCGGGCACTGTTATGCTGGGAAGGACGCATGGCCAAGCTGCCGTGCCAATTACCTTCGGATTGAAGGTTGCAGTCTGGGTTGATGAATTCAAGAGGCATCTGGACAGGCTCGATGAGATTTCTCCCCGATGTACAACCGGCAAATTCCTTGGGGCAGTAGGTACGGGAGCTGCTCAGGGAGACAGGGCTCTCGAGCTTCAGGACCTTGTTCTCGGGAACCTTGGCTTAGGAATACCGGTTGCTACTACTCAGGTTGTAGGAAGGGACAGATACATTGAGTGGGTCAGTTGGATGGCCAACGTTGCAACTTCAGTCGAAAAGATACTCCAAGAAGTCAGGAATCTGCAGAGGACTGAAATCGCTGAGGTTTCTGAGGCATTTGATTCTGAAAAGCAGGTCGGTTCTTCCACTATGGCTCACAAGAAGAACCCAATTACTGCAGAGAATGCTTGTGGATTGGCAAGAGTTGCGCGATCAATGATAATCCCGACTTACGAGAATGCTCTCCTGTGGCATGAGAGGGATTTGGCAAACTCTTCTAGCGAGAGGTTCACGTTATCACATGCAATGATCCTAGTAGATGACATTGTTTCAAAATGTAACAAAGTTCTTTCGGGCATGGTAGTTGATAAGAAGAGGATGAGGGCTAACATTGATTCCCAAAATGGACTAATAATGGCAGAGAAGGTTATGTTGGAGCTAGTGGATAGGGGGATGCCTAGAGATGAGGCCCATGAGGAGTTGAGGAGAGCATCGATGAAGGCTGTAGAGAACGGGCGGAATCTCGAATCAGAATGCAAATCCTCAGAGAGAATTATGGAAATATTGGAGGAGTCTGAGCTGTCGGGATTCTTCGATCCAGAATCGCATATTGGAGCTTCAAAGGACATTGTGGCCAATGCAATTTCAATAGCAAGAGAAAGATGCTCAGAATAGTGTGGCCAATAGCAAAGCCATAGCAGTGAACGTAGCTACAGCAAATAGTAGAATTATCATTGCATGGGGCCCGTACTGATTGGCATCGTCCAAGGCCACCCTAAGGAATCCATCCTCAATTAATCCGCCGACCAATGACTCTTGGGATTCATTGAATTCTGGTAGTTCCCTTCGAGGAATTTTTTCTGCTGAAACAGACATTTTCTCACAACGCTAGAGGGATTATTGGTTCATTCTTCCTGATATTCTTCGTCTGGCATGTAGAATCCCTCCTGTTCTAGGAGTTCGTCCATCTGCTCCAAAGCTTCTTGGTCGGGTTTTTTTAGTACTTCGGGTTCCTTCGCGTCCCCGCTATAATCATCTCCACCTTCTTCTGCAAATCTTAACCTTCTTTGCCTAATGCTAAGTATGGTCCAGATTAGATAGCCGGAAATTGCAACCATTAGGAATGTGGCTACAATTTCGGAGGTACCTGCCATGTTTGCCGATAAGGCCACATGGTTTCATATTGACCCAGGCGTTCCTAAAGATAGGGGCTTTGAAAGGTGCCTGCGGTTGGATGGGGTTGGTTCGATCCAGCCACTCCGAGAGTCTACATTTGTTATGACTAAATCGATGCAGTGCCACGACTTCTGCTCTGTCCTTCCACAAGAAAGGCACCTGAGTTCTTGATTCCTGCCCGCGCTTCGCATCGTCTTTGAACAGCAAACGGGCCTTCCAGTAATTCGTGGCGAAGCGTCGTCGATTCTGATTCTTTCCAAATGAATTGCTCCATCTGGAGACTTCAGCCCTACCCATGAAATTCTATCGCCAGGTGCAAGTTTTCTGAGTAGATCGTTAACTGGGCCCCCCTCAGAGAAGGCCACTAGCCTTTCTGAGGTGTTGCCGGAGAAAACGGAAAGGTAAGCGTGGCCCCCTTGGGTAACAGTAACTTCCGAAGTCACCGTTCCACTGAGATATGATTCGATATGGTCATCACTTAGTTGGTTTGTAAGATGTACTGCAAAAGAATGGCATTTCTCGACGTCATCTCTGGCTTGGAGCCAACAATGAGCATTGTGGACAGCCGAAATGGAGGACCCACGAATCCCATAGAGAACCGGACAGGGGGTTCTTGGGGCAATCATCCCCTTGTCTTTCGTCGGGTCCCGATTTAGGAAAGTCTCATTGTGAGATCTCTCCAAATCATATACCGCGGACTTTGAAACCATTCTTGGACTACCAATTTTTGAATCCTCCCTCCATGCAATTAATTCCCAAGAAGCGCTGCTTTCAGGTATCCAGGAAACTGCCGCACATGCGCCTACTACGCCGAAGTTTGTGTCCGATAGAAGAACGATGCAATCATTGGAGAATGCTTGTTCGAGCCTCCTATCTGGGGAAACATAACCCCTCACAGCTTCCCAATACCATTCTTCAGGAACGGGGCCAAATGAAATCACCAGGCAGGGGGACGGTTCGAAAACTGAATCCGGGTAGTTGCTAATGGTGTCTATGAGCTCGGAAAACCATAGCCTGCAAATTGATTCTACATTATTGATTTGGTCTTCTTTGACTTCGATTATTGCTCCAAGAGCACCATTCCCTCGAGTTCTCCTCTCCGCAAAGGGCCAAAGCCTGATTAGCCTTCTTTCGATTACTGTTGCCTGAATATCATTCTCTAATTGAGTTAGTAGTTCGTCCATATTTGCTGTGGTACAGCCTACTTCTGAGTGATCGGTGTCATCTAGCCCCAAAATGCATCTCAAGATCGTCCCCCCTCAATTCAGAATATGGCCTAATACGCTAGAGATTCCCTCATTGGTGTCACATTTGATGCCATTGACGCCAAAACTCTGAGCTGCTTGTATGTCAGTATCCTGGTCCCCCACTAGGAATGAGTCGTCTTCACTGGGCCTATTTACCCAATCAGAACCAAATAGTATTGGTTTTGGTTCTAAATTTGGAAGGTTTGAGTTCTCAATAATCTGCCTTGCAGCCTCAAGCATTCCTGGATTTGGCTTCCTAGCCCAAGATCCTTCCCATGGGGCATATGGACTGTATAGGATTAAGTCAAGTTCTGCATCACTATCCTCCTTAAGCAAGATTTCTTGTAATCGAGAGTGAATTAGGGCTAGGTCCTGATGGGTCCAATATCCCCTACCTATGGGGGATTGGTTCGTTACTACGCAAACTCTGAAACCGCACCTTCGGAGACTTCCTACTGATTTTCCTGCTCCAGGTAGAAGGAAAACCTGTTCGGGGGAATTGACATAGTCCTGCGACCATTGATTTAGCACTCCATCGCGGTCCAAATATGCAATCTTTCCAGACCATGAGATTTCGCCTGGAAGCGGTCTGAGTTCCAGCTTATCCTCAAGTGGCGAATCGTGCCTGTATGGCGGAAGCATTTTCTCACAAACCATTGTTCGACTTTATCGCTTCTTTCACGATATGGTTGATGATTAGTTGCATGTCTTCTATTCTCTCCATTGAATTTGAGGGGATCACGATTGCTTGGTCCACTAATTCTTTCAGTTTCCCCCCACCCATGCCCTGGTAGTCGCCAGTAATTGCGAATGTTCGGCAGCCGTTTTCTTTGGCATATTTGATTCCGTTAAGGACGTTTTTTGAGTTTCCAGAGCCACTGAAGGCGACAACTAAGTCGCCGGGTTTTGTGAATGTAGAAAGTTGCCCCACAAACACGTTATCGTAATCGGTATCGTTTGCCCAAGCAGTAAGGGCGGAAGCGTTGTCAACATGTGAAATTGTTCTTAGGGAAAGCTCCTTCGACCAATCTCCTGCACTATGTGATGGCGTTCCAGCACTTCCACCATTCCCAATGAGATGTACAGTGCCACCAGTTGACCTAACTTCCTCTATAGATTTCCAGAAATCCTCTAAGGAATCCAACGAGATTCCCTGTATGGTCTCCACTAGTGAATGGGCATAATTCTCGGCAAATTCTCGGAAGTTGAAACCCATAGCTAAGGTTAGCGGACGAGGGCATCCTATTTACGAGTTAATGATGCCAAGGGCCCATGGAAGACCCTGTTGGCCGAGTAATCGCAGAGTTTTCCTCAGTTTTTGGGATATCTGACGTAACTATCCAATTGTTGATTGGATCAATTGGGCTGGCATTGTTGGGCATCTCATTCCACATGCAAAGTGAGTGGTATTCCAGATATGCTTCAGTTTTTGGATGGCCACTGATTGGCCTATTCTTCTATTTGTATTCGGGATATTTTGTAGAAATTGGTGATCCAGTACTAGTTTTAATGACGGCAGGTGCGCTACCATCAGGAATAGCAATGTCCTACTGGGAGTGGACAAATGACGGTTCAAGTAGTGACACGATCGTCTGGGTTAGAGGTTTCGTGGTTTGGTCGATGGTTCCCTACTACCTAGTCTTCGGAATCCCCCACTTGAACATTGCATTTGTTCAGTTTACAGCAATAAGCGCAGATGTAATGCTAGAATTTGCAGGTCTGGGGGGCTATGAAATTGGCCCCATGATGATAGAGAGGCATGATAAAGCAGCGATTCCAGTTTCAGAATGGGATGGGAATATGTTCATCCTAACTGAGCCTCTTGGAGAAGGTGGTTTCTATGCCCCGATGACAAATAGTGAAGGAGAGGGGGTTGTTTCATTCATCCTTGCATGTTCTGCTCTTCAATCAATGGCCGTCTTTATTGGAGCTATTGTGGCATTGAGATCAGTTCATTGGAAACGTCGTGCAAGGGCACTAATTATTGCAGTTCCAACGATACACGTTCTGAACGTTTTCAGAAACGCTGGAATTGTTTGGTTGACTGACACATATCCCGAATGGAGCTTGTCTGGCATGGGTATTTTTGACTTCGCACATAGCTATGCAGCTAAGGTTGCAAGCTTGTTCGCAATGTTCCTGATGGCTATTGCTCTATTCGATCTTCTACCTGAATTGCACCGACACATAATGAGAGTTTTGGGGCCATTGATGGGAGATTCTAGAGGGAGCAGGGGCAAATTAGACCATTCTTGATCTAATTCTATCGTACAGCTTACCTGAAAGTGGCATATCATGCTCCCATGCGAATTCCTTCATCACCCTGATTGCTTCCTTCTCTAGCTCGGAGTCTCCAACAAAATCAGTCAGCTCAATCTTGCTGTTTCTAGTATTTGCCTTGAATGCAGCAATTGGCTCTTCTTTATGAAAGACCAAGTAAGCGGAGCCGAAACCGAACCTCTCCCTTAGCAAGCTTCCGAAATAATGTATCAATGGATCTGATGGTGGGACCACCAAGTCTCTAGTCCGATTAATCCTCTCAGGGGCCTCTAACATGTCTAGCCTGCCCCAGCAAATGTCCTGAAGGTCGTCCACCAGGAATCCTTTGATTAGAGTCCCATCTTCTTCGAAATCATGCATTACGTCACTAATCTCTTCTGCGGAGAATGAAGATCCTGCGAGCCTCTCCAACTGCTTGAGTGTAATGACTGGATAATCCTGAACAAGCTCCCTTAGATAGTCTCTTTTTATCTTCCATAAGTCAACTTTTGGCAATTCTTCTACTGTCTTGAATCCGCCTCGATAGTCCTGAATCAAGTGGCCACTCCTAACAAGCGGAGAGACTAGTTTTCTGAATTCGCCCCTTGACATTGCATTCCTCTCCATATACAGAGCAGAGTCATTGTTCTCTCTGAAGAATTGTAGAATCTCATCGTCTTCTGGTTCGGTAGAAACGTTCCTGATTGAAAGTAATCTCTGGAAGTGGGGGTATCTGGCCCAAACAAGGTGCCCCCTGAGATTTGATCCTTGGTGTAATTGGTGAGCTGCGACCATTGAGTCTAGGTTGACCCTGAACATCTCGCATCTACCCCTCAATGAGAAGTCGTCTCTCAGCTCTATTGAATGCTCGAGAGCCAGTGTCTCATTCTCCCACCTACTGTTCTGATGTAACGAATGATGGAAAAATAACATCCTGTTGATGAGGCTTCTATTCCTAGGCTCAACAACTCCTCCTCTGATGTATCTCTCACCATCCCCCATAGAGGAAAACCCAAGATCGGAGAGTATTTTCTGGATGTTTTCATCGCATTCGTGGACTGGAACTCCATTGAATGCATGCAAGACTGAAACATCTACCAGCCTATCTCGATAGTTATCCAATAGCTCGCCGAAGGTCTCCTTGAAGTCGTCCAAGTAGGAATGGGGGATGTTGATATCTTTGATCTCCAAGTAATCATTAACCACAAACATCAGAACTCTTCCAATTGGGTCTACTCCTTTGAAAACGGGGTAGTACCACCCCTGCTTTAGCAGAAGCCTGACCTCCTGGATAAATCGGCTGCTAAAAGGATCTGATTGAGATAGTATCCTCATTTTCCTATCCTCAGGAAGTTGGGATAGAAGCCTCTCTGCGTCTTCTTGAGATGAGTAATAGTCGGTTGGATCGGGTTGGAGGGCAACAACCCTTGCTATCGATCCAGTTCTTTCAAGCTCCCTAAGAGCATCTGCAAGCTCCTCTACTGGGCGCGAAACAAAGAGTCTCAGAGTATGAAGTCTGACTGGTCCAATTCTAGCAATAAGTTTGGCAAGTGCCTCATGGAATGGGAGGGGCTTTACCTTTCCATGGAGTCTTCGGAAGATGGCCATAGACCTCTTGCGGTTAGGGACGTCTAAGTATTGCTTAGCGATGGTCAGCTGCCTTTCCAAATTCGCTAGTGCGGACTTAAGGCTCCTCTGTATGTGGGCATTTTCCTTACCCTTTGGATAGTCGGCAAACAAGTCGTTTCTGGAAATCCCCTCTTTCGGGATTTTCTCAATGAGCTCCTCTTCAAGAGGCCCGAACCAGGGGTCTGTCCTTAGGCCCATGAACATGGGTAGCTCATCCGATAGAGTGTATCCAACTCTGTTATGGAGAAGTCGTCCATTGTAGATGTCGGAATCGTGCTTAATGTCCTTCCAGTCCCTAAACCTGTAGTTATCAACCCTATGTAGTAGCTCCTCTCTCCTTTGGACAAGTGTCAGGTTTCTGATTATATCTGCTGGCTCATCGGATTTGAAAAACGACTTGTTAAGAATTAGTGTCTGAAGAGTCCTGTAATCGATAACATTGAATTCTCCACCAGTAATTCTGTATTCATCAATTCTTAGAATGAACTCCCCCTCATCAGTTCTTGTGAAGAAGCCAATAGAAACCAGATTCCTCATCTCAAGCTCTTGAAGGACTGCTTCTACTTGGGCAGAAGGAAAAGGTAGCCTATTGCTAAGCGATTCTATTGTCTGAGGGCCTTCTGAGCCAAGCATATCAAGAAGTTTCAGTCTAAGGCAGTCCATGGGATCGGATAGAGCCTTCTTCCTCCAATTCGATGGCTCCCCACGTTGGAATCCTTCACCGATCTCGTAGCTTAGTCCTCCAGTATAGAGCTCCCTCAGATCATCCATTTCAGCAGCACCGGCTACCGCTAGGCATCCAAGAGTTCCATGCACCTCAGTCATCCTCATGGAAAACCACTTTCCATCTATCTTTTCGAGGCCTGTGCCCCTGACCTTAGTGATCAGTCCCCTTTCTGCAAGTTCGTGGACCCACCCTCTCATCGTCTCAAACTCAATGTCCTTCAGTTTCTCGCTGTACAGGGGATGCGTTAGCTGCCTCTCAAGCCCGCCCCCCATGTCCATTAGTCTGAGCAATTCGTTGGCATTTGTTGGTACTGATACCTTCGATTGATAGTAATCACTGAGTCTTTCTCTATCCAAGTCTGTTGCAAGTGATCTTGCTCCGAGGAGTCTCCTGAGAATCTCAGGATCAACATCCTTGATCAGATATGCACGAGTCCTCAGAGACAATAGGTCTTCGAATGAAGACATGAATAGGGTTAGCCCAAGTGGGGAGGGGATCTTGACCCTTCGATGAACGATGCTGACGTCCTCTCCATCCATCCTCCCGATGAAATCCCTCAGTTGATTCATATCTAAATCGGTGGTTAAAATTTCATTCATCGCCTCTCTAACTATCACCGAGTCTTCCATCTTCCTGTGACGATTCATAATTTGCTCTGCTTTCTGTTGGAATTGCTTAGGACTAACCTCCTCAGCGCCCACTCTCCTCGGATTGAGCATACTTCTGGAGGAAACCTCCCTAAATCTCTTTGCGAATAGCTGGGACTCGATTAGATATTTGTTCAGAATTTCCTCACTTTCACTTCCACGAAAAACTAGTGGGATAGAGGATACCTCGACCTCGTGGCTAAGCTTGGCCATGAATCCGTTTTCATCGAAAGAAAGCTCGTGAATTGTAATGTTGTCCCTGGAAGCCATTCCAGCGAAAAGGTAGCCTAGAGCTAGATTGAATGCTCTGCCCCTACATGTTGTAACTACATATGTCGGAAGGGGCGCCTCGACCTGTTCGACCAGGATACGGTCTTTCGATGGAACTTGGAATGTTGTAGCTGAGTGTTCGTCTAGGAATTGTGTCAATGCGTTGGCAACGGGTTTGTTTAGACCCAGTACATCCACTAGGAAAGGGGATATTGAGTCCCCAGTCCTATACTGGACAGCTAAAATGCTCAGAAGGCTCAGGACCTCATTACTAAGCTCGCTGCTGCGACTCATTGCCTCTCCAGTCCAAGAGGGGATGGTGGGCCGGAAACCAGTAGCCGAGGTTACGTTGACCCTGGTTCCAATTACACTCGAGACTCTGTAAGTCGATCCCCCCAGTAGGAACACGTCACCGTTCCTTAGACTTGAAACGAATGACGAGGATAGCTGTCCTACCAGTGTCCCATCAGAAGTGAAGACAAGATAGTTATTGTCTGGAGCTATGGTTCCTATATTTGTGTAGTAGATCATCTGGGCATAACCCCTCTTGCCAAACCTATTCTCCTCCCAGTCTACCCAAATTCTCCTTTCCTCTTCCAAGAGATCCAGCACTTCGATGTAGTCGTCGTATGGGAGCGATCTGTACGGCCATGAAGCCTGAACCAATTCGTAAGCCTCGTCGATATCCCATTCTCTGATTATGGTTAGTCCGATTAAGAACTGAGCTAGAACGTCAAGGCAATTTTCGGGGAACTTTAGCAAGTCCATGTTCCCCGAGAGGATCCCATTCTGTAGGGCCACGAGCTCGAGAAGATCGTGAGACGAAGTTGGTAGAAACCTGGCCCTAGGGAGCCCCCCCACTTGATGGCCTGCCCTACCTATCCTCTGAAGGGCTGTAGCTATTGATCCCGGAGAACCGACTTGAATAACAAGATCAACTGAGCCGATATCTATGCCCATCTCTAGGCTAGATGATGAGACGACGCATCGCAAACGCCCCTCTTTTAGCCTCTGCTCGACGTCTAGCCTGATCGTCTTGTCCATTGAACCATGGTGCCCCTCTACCCCAATTAGCCCGGCCACCTTCAGCCTCTGAACGAAAGTTTCCGTCATGTTCCTTGTATTTACGAAAACCAGTGTAGTTGTATGCGCCTCTACAAGTTCCTTGATCCGGTCAATATTGTGATCAAGAACCTCCTTTACCGGAATGGATGTAAATCTTGGTGTTGGAAGAAGAATATCCAGGTCCAATTTCCTAGATCCGGAGATTTTTGCAATCGAGACCTTCTGCTTTTTTTCATCAGACTCGCGTTTGTCACTTGCGACCAAGAATTCAGCAACTTCGTTGAGAGGTTCCATTGTAGCGCTGATTCCTATTCTCTGTACTGTTGATTCGACGACTGTGTCCATTAATGCCAGGCTTAGTGAGAGGTGAGTACCTCTCTTTGTGGGAACCAAGGAGTGCATTTCGTCGACAATTAGCCACTTTAGATCGTTCAAAATTGGTCTAAATCTTTTCGATGCGAGGGCTAAACCCAGGGACTCTGGAGTGGTAATGAGGATGTGTGGCGGTTTGCGTAGCATCCTCTCTCTTTCTTTTTGAGGCGTGTCTCCTGTTCGGAGTGCCACCTTGATTTCCTGAGCCCTCCCCGGGAGGAACCTCTCTTTTATCTCCGTTAATGGCCCGATTAGATTCTTCTGGATGTCGTTTGCTAGTGCCTTGATTGGTGAGATGTATATGCATTGGACAGTATCATCAAGCGTTCCATCTAGCGATCTCCTAACTAGTTCGTCAATTATTGAAAGAAAGGCAGTCAGAGTCTTTCCCGAACCCGTTGGCGAGCAGAGTAGAAGGTGGTCTCCGTCGAGAATCTTGGGTATTGCCACCTTCTGAGGCTCAGTGAAGTCAGGAAACTTTTCCATGAACCAATTTCTAACTGGAGGAGAGAGTCTGGAGAGTATTTCCTCGGTTTCAGAAATCTCTGACACATATGAAATCTCAGGCATTTTTTCTGGACCACCTCGCGCACAGGCTATCCATGCTATACATGAATGCTTCTCAATAAGATAGTCAAAAATGCATAATCGATCGAAATCTCACCAATGGTCATCCAATTGGGATTATATTTCTACAATCTAGGATGGCTTGAAAGCCACGATTGTCTGTCGGTAGTCGAAATGGCTGACAAAGGTCGAATGGCGAGGCTTTCTTCCCTACTTAGGAGGAGGGGAATAGTCCTACCATCTTACGAGATATATGGTGGCGTTTCAGGGTTGGTGGACTATGGGCCGTTGGGGGCATCTATCAAGAGAAGAGTTACTGATGCTTGGATCGCGCATTGGAGTTGCATCCCCAACGTTGTCGAAATCGATTCTCCTACGATTACCCCAGAGGCGGTTCTTATCGCGAGTGGCCACGTGGGTGAATTCAATGACAAGATGTCAGAATGTGAGTCATGTGGGGCGGCATTCAGGAGTGACCACCTTCTTGATGGCTCCCATGAGAATCCAGACATCCTAGATTCTGAAGAGCTGGATCGAATCATCTCGATGAATGAGGTAAAATGTCCAAGCTGCGGCTCATCTTCGTGGAAACCTACGAAACCGATGAATCTGATGTTTCAGACTAATGTTGGGGCGATGGGAGGCTCTAGGACTGCATTCATGAGGCCAGAAACAGCTCAGGGAATGTTCATGCTTTTTCCGGTTCTCTACAGGCATTTCAGACAAAAGCTTCCCTTCGGTGCGTTACAGACGGGAAAGGGCTACAGGAATGAAATTAGCCCTAGGCAGGGAATGATCAGGCTGAGAGAATTCAATATGGCCGAGCTGGAGTACTTCATTGACCCTGAGGACCCACCAATCTCCGACCTATCTGGGTGGAGTCACAAAGTTAGCATTATCCCAGACCCCGATGGCCCGTCCCCTGGCCAGAAAAACATGACTATCGATCAGGCCTTCGAAGCCGGGATTGTGAAACACCCGACTGTGGCTTGGTTCTTAGCGATGACAATGGACTTCCTAGTAAAAATCGGAATTGACCCGTCAAAGATTAGATTCAGGCAGCATGAAAGTTCGGAGATGGCGCACTATGCTTCCGACTGTTGGGACTGTGAGCTGCATGGGGAGTATGGATGGATAGAGGCAGTAGGAATAGCAAATAGAACCTGTCACGACCTTGAGTCGCACCAGGGCCAATCCGGGTCCAAATTACTCAGGGGCTGGAGAGCCTATGATTCCCCCATCAGTGAAAATGTGAAAGTCATCAAACCAAATAGTTCCGTAATAGGGCCGAAGTTTAGAGAAAGGGCTTCCATGGTTGTCGACGCACTTTCCGAGATACAAGAGATTCCTGAGGAGTTCCCATTCCCCCTCTCCCTTCCTGATGGCTCCGAAGTAGACATTTCCGAGGAAATGGCAGAATTTGGAAGAAGAGATGTATTAGTTTCGGGAGAGTATTTCACTCCACACGTAATTGAGCCTGCATTCGGAATTGATCGGATAATATGGCATCTTCTAGATCACAACTACAAGGAATTGGAGAAAGAAGATGAGCACTACGCATTACTGACTCTGAACCAATCAGTAGCCCCCTATGACGTGGCAGTTTTGCCTCTTTTCGATAAACACGGAATGGATGATATGGCTCGTGAAATTTGTGATGAGATCTCAAATTCAAGCCCCCAAATCAAGATGCAAATGGATACTAGTGGATCGATCGGTAGAAGATATGCTAGAGCAGATGAAGTTGGTATTCCTTGGGCAGTAACAATTGACCACCAGTCATTGGAAGATGGGACTGTCACCATCAGGAGGAGGGATGACCAGAGTCAAGTTAGGTCAGACCTGAAAGCTCTGATTTCCCACCTCTCCAAAGATGGGGAGGCCTTGTTCGAAGACTAATCTTCAATAGTCGCCGATAAAAAATATCAATCGTGGAGAATGGGCAGCCACAAGACTGGACAGAGCGTTATCGCCCAACAGACTTGTCCGGAATAGAAGGTAACGAGGACAAGGTAAGCAGGATAAGGGTATGGTTGAAGGGTTGGAGTTCTGGTAGAATTCCAAAAAAGAGGGGTTTACTTCTTTCTGGCCCACCGGGGGTAGGGAAGACAACTATTGCTCATGCCATTGCTAAGGAGAATGGTTGGAACATAGTTGAACTGAATGCGTCTGAACAAAGGAATGCTGCCGCTATCAGGGCTTCAGCGACTAGTGGTTCCCAGCACATTTCCCTAGACCAATTCTCCACTAGAGGAGTTTCGCCTGGAAAGACAGTGATACTTCTTGACGAGGTAGACCACTTGAGCGGGGGATTCGCTAAGGTTTCCGAAGAACGAATCAGCAGAACACTAGGGGACTCTGAAGAGAGCGCTTTGCTGAAGGGAGACTCCGGTGGCAAGGCGGAGCTGCTGAGCCTATTGAGTAGAACTATGCAGCCTGTCATCATGACTTGCAACGATCCCATGAGGCTATGGGGGGGTGGAAGAAGTTGGAGAGCGAATAGGGATAGGGTACTAGGGTTGTCGGAAAATGTCATCTTTGATAGAGTTGGAAGGGAGGGGTTACGACGAGTTGCTCACAAGGTTCTGGACTCAGAGGGAATTGGGATCGACCCCGGATCCCTTGAAGCACTGGTAAATGAGAATCCCGGCGACCTCAGAGCGCTAGTGAAAGATTTGCAATCCCTCACCATATCTAGTGAAGGCCACATTGACCTAGAGATGGTGGAGGACTTATCGGGATCTGTTCAGAGGGACTCGCAGGTTAACGTGTTCAATGCTCTTCGGAAGATATACTGCGAAAAGTCTGGTTCGAAGGCGAGTGAAATTATGATCAACTCCGACAAGGACCCCGATGAAATGCTTGCTTGGTTCTCTTGGAACAATCAGTCCGTCTTGTCTCAAGAGAGACTATCTAGAGTCTCGAGTGCAATGAGCAAGGCAGACTCATACCTCGCTACAAAGTTCTGGAACAGGGCTTTCAGATCGTGGTATTGGGGCTCTTCGATTCCATCTCAGGCTGCCGTTGCTTATTCAGGGACTAAGGGTTCAAATGAAATCTTCATTAGTTTTCCAGACTTTCTCAGAAGAGGGGGCGAGTCATGGAGAACTGGTGGCCTGATAGACCGCCTATCTGATTCTTTGGCTTCAAGCAAGTCCTCAGTTCGAGAGGATATCTGGCCAATCCTTCTGGCAGCTCATGATTCTCAATTGGGCGGATCGGAGAGTGATTTCTCAATTGCAAAGAAGATTGGGCTTATCGTAGACGATCATCTGGCACTGCACGGCGTCCCGAAGTCGAGCAAGAGAGGGAAAGCGATAATCGACCGGTTCGATGTACGAGATAGCCACTCTGAAGTCGAGTCGAACGAAGAGTTAGTTGAGGATTTAGTCGATGATTCGCCTTCGAAAGGGCCCTCCCAGTCCAGACTGGACAGCTTCAGCTAATCTGACTCCCAAGTCCTAGGGTGAAGTAGTACGAGCACAGTCAGAAGTTCTAGACGTCCTAACCACATTAGCAAGGTAGAGGCGATCAGAGTGGG
>CEPK01039027.1_pt1 | contig 27484 bp, 30 predicted proteins | sample 356231 | NCBI WGS metagenome assembly CEPK01 (sample SAMEA2620259, study PRJEB7988) | marine metagenome | biome: marine biome (ENVO:00000447); feature: deep chlorophyll maximum layer (ENVO:xxxxxxxx); material: "saline water (ENVO:00002010), including plankton (ENVO:xxxxxxxx)" | depth 80 m
TCAGCAAGGAACTCAAGCTCTTTAATCTTAACATCTAATGGCGTAGCCGCGATAGAAGACTTGCCTCGAATGACTTCACCCTTGCCCCACATTTCATCATCTTTGGCATAGTTAACGGCCTGCACTAGGGCTTTAAAATCTATCTTGCCATAGATATCTTCAAGACCCCTAGTCTTGATTATTTTTGCCAAGTTTTCCAGAAACTCTTTTTCTAAAACTTCGGCACTTGGAAATTGTCCTGCTGATGGCAAGGCTTTCACCTTCCGACCCTTTAGAAAAGCCTGAGGTAAGATTATACAACGGCGCGACTCCTTGCTGGAGTTGGCAATGATGTTAAACACGTTGTCCAGCGTGAAGTTAAATCTATAAAATTTTAATACGCCAGCCTTCTGCAAGCCCTCGCCCTGCAAGGTCTTTGTAACGACGACATATTGCATTGGCTCGCCGGTAACTAAGTCGTTCACTAAGTCAACCCAGCTACCTCCGACCTTCACTGAGCCGTGATTGTAAAGCTTCAAGCTGATCGCTACCTGATTAGCGTCCTTGAGGTCTGCAATAGTACCCTCGCCAGTCGGCACCTGTGTGCCACCTAGCAACACTGCTAAGAAGGACTCAAAAGAAAAGCCGGCCGAGGAAGCATTAAAGTGGCCAATGATCGTTGTGAGCGTCTTGTAGAACACCAAGTAAGACATGACCTTGGAGATTCTTTCAGAGTTCGAAGTTCCCTCGTCCATACCCAGCATGCGAAATGACTCTTCGTCACCTTTATAAAATCGTGAAAGGCTGTCGAGTTTATCTTTTAGATCTGCGCCCTGAATATTTCTTAGGAAATTGTGCAGTTGACCACGGGCAGTTTCATGGAAGCCTTCTTCCTCTTCGCCCACTGACACGTCAGACCAGCCAATTTCAGAAACAGGAATCTCTGGGATTGCCTGCATTGTGAGCGTGAACTTTTCTTGATTTTCGAAAAGCATTTGAAGCTTATCTCTACCCATTTCATATTCCGCGATCATCTCAAAGAGCATCTCTAGGTCAAGGTTGTCAGAGTAAAAGCTGTCTACAAGTGAATTAATTTTTTCTTCATTCATGTTTATAAATAGTCCTAAAAAATGATATCAGCAATTCCTAGCTTAACTGCCTCTTCGGCATCCAAATATACGTTGGTTTTTTTGTTCATCAGCCGCCTAACATATTTCTCATCCATGTTTGTTTCTTCAGCAAGGGCCCGGACATAAAGCTTCTGTGTCATCTTGGCTTCCTCAAACTCATTGGCGATGTTCGCGAGATGGCCGTGCTGGCCGGAGATGACTCCGTGAATCATAACACGACAATTCTTCCCTATGTAGCGGTGGCCTTTTGTACCAGACGCCAACAGCGGAACGCCAGCAGACATAACCTTGCCTAAGCCATGTGTATAGATGGGAGTTTTGTCTCTTATGGAGCGTATTGTGTCGTATACTGAAAACATTTCTGCAGCGACGCCGCCGAAAGTAGATATGTAAAAGTCTATTGGTTTGTAAGTCTCAACTAGGCTTTTTTCAGGCTCGTCAGGATCCATAGCAACCAGCTCTTTGCCCATCTCATGAAGCGCGAGGAGGCCATAAATGGCTTCCGAGCAGCGCTCTTCTGTGATGTCACCATAAATACCAGTAAATCTTAAATCTTGCTTGTCCATATAGCTCATCAGAGTTGCTAACTCTTCATTCGATTTTTCTGTCTTTTCTTTCTTCTCACCTTCATTAAACTTGTTCATCTTGACTCCTAACTTCTTCAAGTGCGTGAATAACCCTCTCCACAGTGGCCCAGTCTTTTATACCTAAAGAAGACCAGACCTCTGGAGGGGTGCTATTTTTCAATGAAAGAACGGACAAGTTTTGCCAATACTTGACCGCTTCTCTTATAATCGGCTTCTCCGCCTCAGTCGCGCATGCCGCAAGCAAAAATTGCTCAGAGTGCCTGCTGGCATATTTTGTGATTCCCAAGCAATTAATCAAGGCTGTGCGATATACCCTTAATTTAATATTGATTCCAAGCATCCTAGAAAGGAAAGCGTGACACAGGGCGCCACTAATAAATATAAATAAAGCTTCTGCTAATTCCATTACTACCTCAAAAAAAAAGCAGAGCTTTCGCTCTGCTTTTCATTATACCACTTTTACATCAATCTCTTAACGCTTCTTCAACAATCTTTTAGCGACGCGGCGGGTGACCTCTTGTACAATCGACTCCTCAAGATCGTCCTCGCCCTCGTCGCCTGCTGGGGCTTCGCCCCCTTCTTCGTCCTCTGGCTCATCCATGTCCATCTCTTCTTCGTCGCCAAGATCAGGCTCCTCCATGTCCATGTCGTCTTCACCGCCTGCTCCGGCAAGGATCTGGTCAATTACATCGCGAGCAGTGCGAAGAGTCTCAACATCCTCCTCGCTGATCTGGACCTCTGCTTCGACTCCTTCATCGCCGCCAGCCTCAGGATCATCGCCCATGTCCATGTCGTCTTCTTCGTCGCCCATGTCCATGTCGTCTTCTTCGTCGCCGGCCTCGGGGTCACCACCCATATCCATGTCTGCTTCTTCGCCGCCTGCTTCGTCGCCGGCTTCCATATCCATTTCGTCTTCTTCGGCCTCGAACATTTCTTCTTCTTCGAGACGATCAATAAAGTTTTCGCTTAGTGGGTGAAGATTCGCGAATTTCATCATCTTGCGAATTTCACCTTCTGATAAGAGATTCTTACTCATAGTATATTCTCCTTGGTATAATATGCATACTACAAACTAAATAGACCCATCTGTAAAGAAACGACCTATTTTTTTTAAAACTGAATCTTCTATTTGTTTAACCCTGACAAAACTAATCCCGAGCCGCTCACCAACATCACGAAGAGTCATATTGCCATTCTTTTCAACCGCTTCCAGTGTGCAGTTTCTGTCTTGCTCAAAGTCTATCCAATGCCGGCACTCCTGCACAGGACAAGAAACGCCCAAGCGTTTACATGTTTTCAAGCATTCTCTCATATTCCACTCTCCGTCTCGATTATATCAAATATAGACTCAATTTCGTTTTCATCTAAATTAAATTTTTTAATATTTTCATTAGAATTTTTAATCATCTTGCTGGCTGAGGCGCGCTTGTGCTTGCCTTGCAGGTTCATTTCTGCTTTTTTCTCTGTCAGATAGCCCACAACAGCGGGGTGGTTGTCTATATAGCCAGACAGCATGATTCTAAAAAACTGAGATTGGCTGATGCCATCATGCTGGCACCTGATCCTGAGCCTGGTTTGCCTGTCAAGAGAGTCATAGAACATGATTTTTTTTCTTTCTTTGGGCTTCGGTGCAGTTGGGTCCTTCACTCATTCCTCCACAATATGTGAGTTGCGCTCTCGCTCTGGCCGGCACTAGTTTGCAAAATAAACTCAGATTTGGCTTGAAAGTCCGCTATGTTACGGCAGCCAGAGTAAGACAAGCCGCTCCGGAGGCCACCAACAATGTCACCCATAATCAAGCTCACGCTGCCTCTAAATGGGACAGTAGTTGACACACCCTCCGGCGTGGAGGATTTCCCGCGCCAGCTAGTCTGCGCAGCATGAGAGGCCATGCCTCTGTAAACCTTATACTTCTTGCCGTTGGCCTTGGTCAAGACATCGCCCGGAGTCTCAGACGAGCCGGCCAACATAGATCCTAACATAACAAAGTCGGCGCCGGCAGCGATGGCCTTTACCATGTCGCCAGTAGTCTTTATCCCGCCATCAGCAATTATCTTTGCATCGTAGGTGCTTCTTGCGCAATCCATAACGCTCTGTAGCGTCGGCATGCCGTGACCGGTCACAAGTCTCGTGGAACAGATAGACCCTCCTCCGATACCAACCCTGATAGAGTCAGCTCCAAGGGAGGCTAGCTTATCAAACCCCTCTAAAGTTGCCACGTTGCCTGCCATAATGTGAACGTCATCACCAATCCTGTTTTTTAAGTTGGTTAGGCTGCGCTCAACCATCGCATGATCTCCGTGGGCGACGTCAATGCACAAGACGTTAGCGCCGGCATCCACTAAAGCAAGTGCACGATCAATCGAATCGCCAGTCACTCCAATGGCTGCGGCAATAGTCTTGGCACCTCTAGAGTAAACTTGATAAACCAGCTTGGCCTGCTCTTTGATTGTATTATATCGATGAATGACGCCTAGGCCGCCATGCTCGGCCATGGCCAAAGCCATAGTAGTCTCAGTAACCGTATCCATTGGACTAGAAATGACTGGCAGTGCTAGAGTGACGCCCTTGGACAAGGAAGAAGACAGGCTCACTTCTGACCTGCTTTCAATATCACTATATTTTGGCACAAGCAAAACATCATCGAACGAATATGTCTGCCTAATCATTTTCTACTCCTTTTTTTAGGGTGTCGAGCCTTCTCTTCAAGTACCATATTGCTTTCTCAATGTCTCTAATCGCTGTACCTTTATGCATGTGTCTTGAAATATACTTCACGGCATTGCCGCAATTAAAATCAAGATCCCAATCTTCAATAACATCGATTGTTTCATATTTGCCCTGATTGTAGTGGTCTGGATGGTCGACTAAATTCAAGGCAAGAGTTAGAGTCTCTTCTTCCGAATTGTCAACACCCAAAAGCATTTTTATTGTCTTATTTTTATCTTTCATCTTATCTCCTAGAAGCCTGGTGGCATGCCATTGAGTGGGTGCCCGTTAGGCCAAACCTGCGCCTGTTGGGGGGTCACGTCAGTGCTGCCAAGGGCCCCATCTCCGCGCTTAGAAATAGAGATTGACTCACCATAAAGATCTCCATCTGCCTTTTCAGATAAGCGGAAGGGCACCACTGGAATGAGCACAAGCTGTGCCACCTTGTCGCCCGGACAAATTGATTGTTCGTGCCGTCCGACATTGTGTAGATCAATGAAGACCTCTCCGTCGTAGCCGGAATCTACGATGTGCGCACCAACAACAAGAGAGTATTTGGCACCCATTGAGGAGCGGTTGCAAACTTGCAGCATGTATCCATGCGGTACACCAAACCTCAAACCAGTTGGAATTAAACTATTTCCGGCTGGTGGGATGATAACCGATTCAGTTAAGTTTGCATACACATCCAGCCCGGCGTCCGATGGATTTGAGCGAGTTGGTGTTTTTACTTTCTCATTCTTCTTGCAGTATTCTAGAATCATTTTCTACCTCCTGTATTGCGGCCATCGCTGTGTCCCAACATTCGGGACAATAAAGCCTAACTGCGTTTTGTTTTTCTCTAACAATCACCTTCCAGGTATTAGCGTACTCCTTTGATTTCTTATCAAAATCTTTACGACAAGAGTAACATTCGTCACCTAGTTTGTGAAATAAGTTAATTTGTTCCTGCATGCTTTTTTTAGCACGCTTCTCTTTTGCTCTTCGCATTTTTCTTTTTAAGCTTCCCATATTACCCCAACAGTTTGAAACCTCTAACAGAGCGCGAGCTAAAGCCCCACTCATCACTATAGTCTAGCTTGGCAGCATAAGGTCGATTAAGGTGCAATACATCATGCTCTTTGATGCCCCAGCACTTGATTGTTGTTGTCGTTGAAGTATCATCGATAACCTTAACCAGCCAGTATGGCTTGTCATTTTTAGTTTTCTTAGGGATGATCTGCCTAGGTATAAACCACGCAACTCCAAGCTTGTTGTCCCAATTGCCAACTGCTGGTACGCAGTATCTTTCAATTGCCTCCATGACGTTTTGTGACATGACAAGCGAAAAAGGAAACATTCCCGTCAATGAAGAGATGTACTCGATCTTCTCCTCGCTGGAAAAATCGCCCTCTGGAGAATATAGTTCAATATTTTCAACCAGCTTCTTAACGCTTTTTGGTCTGTCTTGGATGCACGCCATCCAGAAATGTTTTGCTCCGGTGAACCTCTCATCCACAAGATTGGGGATCGCACCAGCCCTACAAAGAACGTCAAGCGCCTTCTTGTTGAGTTTTGAATAGACAATATCTTCGTTAAACAGCAATTCTTCCACTGTGTTGAATGGCCTATTGTTGATAATCTGCTCAATAGCTTTGTCCCCCAGGCCTTTAATAGAGCTTAGTGGCTGAATCAAAGTCCTGCCGTCTTCAGCTATCTCCCACTGCTGAGTGGAAGTATTGATATCCAAAGACTTAATCTTAAATCCAGATTTTTGAGCTAGCGAGATTGCGACCTCTTTTCTGGACTCTGGTTCCTTGTCAAGGAAAGCTGCCATCCATTCCGCAGGATAGTAGTTCAATAGCCAAGCACACTGAAAGCTGAGTATAGAATAAGAAATAGCGTGAGACTTATTAAAGCCGTAACCACTGAAGTATTCAAATGTTTGCCATAGATCGCTGGCCTTTGACTCTTCAATTCCCTTCTCCTTGCAGCCCTGGATAAACTTCTCTCTGATCTTGTTCTTTTCCTTCGCACCTTTTCCTGTTCCTTTCTTAGTTAATAGTTTTCTGAGTTTGTTTCCCTCGTCCAAAGAGATGTCCTTACCAAGCTTGTGAGCCAGCAAGGCAATCTGCTCCTGAAAGATGAGGAAGCCTGCAGTTTCGCTCGTAACTTCTTTAACGGTGTCGTTTATGTATCGAATGTCTGAGCTGTTATTCTTTGCCTTTACATATTGCCTATCAACAGAGGCCGACAATGGCCCGGGCCTGTAAATAGATGTGATAGCAGAGATGTCAATAATGTTGTTGGGCTTTGCTTTTTTGCAAAACCGTTGTGCACCGGCGTTAGTAAACTGAAATACGCCGGCGAACTTACCTTTATGAAAGATGTTTTTGTACACCTTGTCATCATTAAGATCAATCTTGTCTGGATGCAGATTCTCCTCGTAGTATTTTTTGATATCTGCAAAAGTCGGATCTTGGATCCCGTGATGTCTTTTCAGGATGTGGCCGACGGCGGACTGAATCATCTCCAAAGTAGAAAGACCCAATAGATCAAACTTAATAAAGCCAAGCGGCTCTAAATGTCTGACGTTCATCCCCTCTGACCAAGGTGTTTGAATGACACCACCAGAACAGATCAAAGGCATGTGCTTGTCAAGATCTTCACCAATCACCACACCTCCGGCGTGACGACTGACAGAACGTACCTGCCCCACGAGAGATTCAACGTGTGTCTTGATGTGGGGGTATTTGTTCAAGAAGTTTTGCAAGGAAATAGAATAGTCCATGACCTCTTCAAAAGTTGGAACATAGACACCAGCCTTGATGCCATGCTTTTTCTTTGCCTTGGGGGTAGCCTCCTTGACCATGCGACTAGTAACCGCGTTGACTTCAACAAATGGCACATCATAGAACTTCCCGATATCTTTGATTAGAGATCTAAGCTGCAGAGTATTAAAGTTGGAGATAGGCACAACCGTTGTGTTGCCCCACTCCTCTGCAAGAATCTCTTTAAGGCCAAAAGCATCACTAACATCATAATCAATATCAGGATAGTCTTTTGCATCAGATCGCAAAAAACGACTGAATAGTAGGCCGTACTTGATTGGGTCGACTTGTGTGATTCCCAGGACATAGGCGACAAGTGAGCCGGCTGCGGATCCTCGGCCCGGGCCGGCCAGCATGTGCTCGCCAGCTTTGTCTGCGATAGCCTTCATGGTGAGAAAATACTTACTAAAACCTCTGCCATTGATCGTCGTTATCTCGTGTTTTAGGCGCTCAATATACTCTTCATCATCGTCTAGGCCAAGCTTTTTAAGACCACTAATACAAGCCTTTGTCAGTGTCTCGTCGGCGTCGGCGCCATCAGGAACAACGAAGCCTGGTAGCCGCACAGTGTCGTCTGGCATAAAGTCATCAATTAGCTCATGAGCAATCCAGTGAGTGGTTGTTAGCGAATCGCGGACGACGCCATCATCGTATTCGACGCCGGCTTCGCTGGAGTACTTCTTGTAGGAAGCCCACATCTGATCGCCGTTCTTCGGGTAAAGCTCATAACCGATCTCCTCAACACCGAGTGGAAGCTCGGAGGTCATATAATCAGGCTGCTTCTTGCCTCCTCCAAGCCAGCCCAAGCGCTTATAAAGCTCGCGCTCTTTCCAGGCGTCTGGACTGGGGTAGTGGCTGTCTGCTGTGGATATCAAATCTATGCCAAACTCGTCTTTCATTTGAATTACGAACTTATTTAAAATGTGTTGCTCCGGCACGTTATTCCACTGCAGTTCTCCATACCACCGGGAGCCGAGAGCTTTTTGCATTCGACGAGTTGTTTCGCGCATGGCGGTAAGGACAGCCTCGTCACCATCATCGCGGTTGTCCCAGTAGTCGCCAGCGTATACGCCGCCGAGACAAGCGGAGGAGGCCATGATACCTTCCCCATACTTCTCAAGCATCTTGTAATCCAAGCGCGGATATCTATAAAAATTATCACCTTGATGAGTTTCAGAGACAATTTTGTAAATGTTATTCAAGCCCACCTGATTAAGCGCAACCAGCACGATATGCCTGCGCGCATTGATCTTGTTCTTGGACTTCCTCTTGGAGGCTCCCTCGTCTTCTGTAGATACTTTATCTGTATCAGAAATAATCTTCTTAGCTTGTTTCTTGTCAAGCTTGACTCTCTCATACTCCTCTTTCCACTCTTCTACGGAAGGCACAAAATAGGCCTCGACGCCGAAGATGGGCTTAAAGTCTTTACCTTCCTCCTTCATCTTCTTGGCATGCAATACTTGATAAGACAAGCCATTCATGTTGCCATGATCGGTGAGGGCAAGGGCTGACATGCCGTTTTGATATGCGAAATCCATGTGCTCTTGTGGATATCCAAACCCATCAAAAACTGAGCCGGCAACGCTGTGGGCGTGCAAGCCGACGAACGGAATTTGTGATACAGTTCTCTCCATCTTTTCTCCTTAAGCTACAAAAACAATATAATGATGACTTTAAAAAAGTAAATTACTCATCAAAACTAATCTCGTTCCACTCTTTGTAGCCCAATAAGCTTGGTTTTATAACATTGTTAGACTTGCCCAAAAACGAACAATAGTTAGCCCAGCTATCTATACTCTTGTAATCAGAGATTTCGATTTTCTCATGAGCACTAAAGTCCAAAGTATCGAAAACCTCAGAAGGAGAGAAGTTGCGATAAGAGTACCTCTCGTCTTTTGATAATTTTACAGTGCGAAAAGAGTCAAGCCAAAGACCAGTTGATTTATCTCTGACCTCGCCAACAAGTTGTTCAATGTGCTCTGGAAGCAGAGTCATTCCTAAATATTTATTGTCAACAATAGACTGACCATCGTGATTTAAGATAACACCTTTTTCATAAATAGTCCGCCTGTGGGCTTGAATTGCGTCAGGTGAGTAGTATCCGTATGGCCAAGAGACATAGAAGATATCTGGACGCGTCCATTTGCTCAGAGCGCCGGCAACCTTTAGGGCCGTGCCGGCACCATGTATGGCGCCCCAACTCAGGCAATCTCTCTTTCCCAGGTCACGCGGATGAATCGGCACATAGTAAATTCTAATCATGCGACGGTGTTCATCTCGATTGCTCTCAAAGTGCCGATTAGCGTAGACAGGATCTTCTATCTTTTCTCCAACCTGATACCTTATCAATGGCTGGACGTCGTCATTGCAGACAATCCAGATTGTAGAGCATCCTGCATACGCGCACTCCGCAACCGAGCGTTCTACAGAAAGATAGTTTGGCGCCAAGGGCATCAGACTCTCGTGCCATGGCATATCAAAGTCGCTCCTAAGGCCAGATACCGGTATTATACCTGCAACGTGCTTCTTCATCCCACCTTCACCAAAGTTATATTATTACTTTTTTTGTAGTCCTGCTTGTAGATTGGAAGAACATCTCTCTTCCAAAGTTCTAGCTCAACCCCAGGGAAGCCATGACTACTCAGCAGCGCTTGGGCCTTAAATCTAGACATGGTGTCACTATACTCTATTGAAGATATCTGCTGTCTGGTCATAAATGATTCCACAACCAAATCTTTGCTAGCGTGCTCTCCGTCGCGACGCGAGCTTTGAAAAAGCTGTATCTTTTTTGCAAACTCTTCGCCGTTGGCCTCAATAGAAGTTAAATCTATTTTAGAATGCCTCTTGATATCAAACCAGTCCAAAACCCTATAGCCAAGCAAAACCTGATTAAAGTCAGAATCTAAACCTGCGATGTCCTGCATGCTGAATATAGTGCAGGTCTGGTATTTGACTCTATACATGTTGCCAGACAAGGTAAACACCTTGATGGTGTCACTGTCTAATTCAAAGCGCAAGGATTGAATCAACCCGCCAAAAGGATTCAATCCTTTCTCGTAGAGTTCAACACTAAGCGCAGACCATTGCTCTTCTAAATTATTGCCGGCTGAATCGACATCATAAGAGTGGATAGCAGGATAACTATTGAGCAGTAAATGAGTCTTGTTTTTAGTGGCAAATCGTAATGCATCTAGACTTCCTCCTATGGTTACGGCAGTCCATTGAAAATCAGCACCCGCAGCCGTCTTGCTTGGCTTCACATTCTTCAACTTCTTTTCTCAGCTTCATTATGTTTTTATGCCACTTCCTTAAAACACGGTAGTGTAAAGGCCTCTCCTTGCACCGGCCACCCTTCTTTTTGTAGCGTATGCCGGTCACCCAAGCAGCTAGCCATATCCTATTATCAGTTCTGTATTTGCACTTTCTCTTCACGCCAGGTATCTGGCGAACGATATGCTTCATCCACGCGTGGGCTGAGGCGATCGGATCAGTTCTGTCTAGACCAGGGTTCATTTTTTTATAGACTGGCCAAAGTTGCAGCATCCCAATGGCCATCGGTGTTTTCTTGTTCTTGCTAAACTTTCTGTCACCTTTGGCTTTTGGATTGTAACCAGATTCCCAACATGCTGCTGCTAGGAGCATCCCCTTCATCCCAGCTGGCACGTTATATGATTTTTCAATTTCAACCAACTTCTTCAAAAGCTTCCTATCAACCTTGTCAGGTTTTCGGCGCCGACAATTAAAGATTGCTTGGTCGAGGATCTCATCATAGGTGACTGACATTTGGACCTTTCTAACAGGTTTGACGTACATGTCACTGTCCGCAATTTCAATCAAATGCACAGGCTTTGCGAAGGCCCGATCTATGTCGGTGCTCCCTGCTCCGCTAAAAATAAAATATAAAGGTAACAACCAATCCACTACTTCTCTCCTTCCGCAACTTTAAAGGCGCTCACTGCCGCTGGCCACAAATCTCTTGCTATTTCTAACATGTTATTTGCTAATTGCTGAATCTCCCACTGAGCACCCTCATGCGTTCTAAGACTTATAAACTTAAGTAGGTTGCTTAGATTGACAGTGCCATAATATTCAGTATAAAGATTTTGAGGTAGTACGCCGCGTGCTTGTTCTCTACAAATTCCGCTATCAATTAATTTATTGTAGAGTCGTAGAGATTTGAGGTGATGACCCCTAACGAGATACGACGCACCTGAGCCGCCAGACAGACTACCCTCATCAATCACCGGGTCGATCAAATCGTTAAAGTTACTAGCCTGTCTATTTGATTTATGTTGTGTTCTAAAGCTTTTTGGCTCATAAAACCTAATACCAACATCAGTGTACCTGCGACTGATCTCATTATAGGACCACGTACGATGCCTCATGTGCTGAGACCGCACGAACAAGGGAACACAAATTCTAAAAGTCAAAACATTGTGCTCGAAGGTTGATGTGTGCCTATGCTCAACCAAATATTTAATTAACTTACGATCCTTGTCGTCGATCTCATCCTTGTGTTTTCCAAAAGATACGCGCGCTGCATTAACAATCGTCAAGTCGGTACCCATGCTGTCAACTAGCTCGACAAACCCCACCTTATCATCATATAGGTATTTCCTTTCCATACTCACTCTTTTAAGATTCAACTCGCGCTACGACATGACTCTCCAACACAATGTGGTGGACTTCACCGCCTACGTTAACATGCTCAAGGCTATGGCTGGGCACAACAAGACAACACCCAGACCAAAGGGCAGAATCCTCATGAGCCTTTATCAGCTTCACAACCTTGAAAGGCTCAACATCGATTTTTACATCATCCGGCACAAGTATAGTTGATTTGTCTTGTTTGTCTTCATTGAGGCAAGGCTCAACAACCAAATACCTATTTAGTGGGAATAGCATGTCATGCTCCTGTGATTTTTGTATTAATCTTGTTAAAGTAATTTACAAACTCATTGATGTCGTCGCCGTTCTTCAGCATACGATAAGCTCTCACAACTTGACGCATCTCGTCGCGACTTAGCCACCCGTTTTGAACGTAATTACTTCTCAAATCTCTTTTGTGTTCCTTGTACGGCTCCATCTCATCTTCAATAGCCTTAAACGCTTTAATAAACTCAACTGCGTACTCATCCTTCGTTAGGTCACTCATTATACTCTCCTTTGTTGTTTTTGTTAAGTGATTTCACAGGCGCCGCCAGCACAAGCTAGCTCGCCCGTCAGATTTGTATTATCCTCTGCTTCTATAATTTTAGAAACATCCACCTCTTTTAAAAGGTTAAAACTCTTTTCGTATTCTTCCTTGCTGCAATCTTCGAACGGAGCCTGTTTATAATTGTGATCTGCCCAAGGTAGTACCGACAGGCCGTTATATACATTCTTGTTGTCCCACATCCACTCTGCAACCTCTTCCCATTCTTTTTCCTTAATAGAAATGGTGGCAGACACGTTGTGCGTATTCTGACCCCTGCAGTGGCCCGGGCGGACCCAATCATGAGAAACTGCCTGAACTCTCCTCAGCAAATCCAGAGCGCTCTCTTTTCTAGTGATACTGCCTCTAGGGGCTTGCTGTGGTACAGTTATAACTGCAGTGTCATGAGGTCGAAAGAACTCATCTTCTACGAGTTCTGGATGGTTTACATACAAATACCAATATATGGCCTCATTTTTCCCAACCCGTATTCTCCTCTTGTAGTGTCTGTTGTGCCATGCATGGATGCCACTAGAGGTGCCAAGAGTCAAGGATGTGGTGCCTGCAGGCTTAACACAAGTTGTCCTAGCTGCTGGTTTTATCCCAATCAAGCTTGCGACTCTTTTATTTTCCTTCCTAACAAGCTTGGCTGCAGTCGACATGTCCAAATTAAGAACTTTACCTGATGCGATACCAGTCATAGAAACTCCAATCAATGCATCTTTTTCTGTTGTCCTGCGCCAAATATCTCGCAAATAATGAAAATCAGTGTATCCTGCCTGGAGCGTGCCAATAAAGGCTGCTGCAGTGGCACGTTGCTCATAATCTTGTTGAGACTCTATGTTGGAAGCATTAATTTCAGTCAAATTACAAAATTGGTAGGGCCGGAGGGCAATCTCACAACATGGATTGGTGCCCCAGTCTTTATCGTTAGAGAAATAAAAACCAGGCTCCCCCGAGCCGCTAGCGCGGACGCGCTCCCAGATGTCCATAAAGAATTCTTTAGTGACTCTGTGGCGCATCAAAACTACTGAGTTGTTTGCCCTGCCTCGCTGAGGATTTGTCTCCCACCAGTTTCCTGTTTTCGCAGCGAGCATCTCTTCATCGTCCGCCGAAAAAAGTGAAATAAGAGCAGCACGACGAATCCCCCCGGCGAGAACAGCATCAGCAATGTAGCAAATAATGTCGTGTACTTCGATAGGTTCAAGCTGGTCTCCTGCTTCTTTGCTATCTAAAACTCCCCTGACCTTCAAAAGACATTCTTTTAAAGGCTGGGGGCCTGGGGCTTTGCCGCCAGAAGTAACTAGTCGCGCGCCTTTAGGACGGATGTCACTAAAATCAAAACGCACCCTGGAGCCCCCCTTAAAGTAGGATCCAATTAAAACTTTCACTGCGTCGGCCCAGCCTTCGATTGAGTCCCCAATTAAATATCTCCTAGTCCTCTTTAGGCTAGGTTTTTTGATTTCAGGTAATTTTTCAACGTGGTGCTTCTGCACAGAAAAACCAACACCTGTTCCTCCAAGAAGGAGAAACATGCACTCGCTGAAAGCCAGAATATGATCAACAGGAAGGTAAGCGCAGTTGTAAATCCGGTTAGGAGCCACTTCAATTGGCTTGCCACCGAATTGCATCGATCGCATAGATGGTAAAACTTTTTTTTCATAGACATATTCATAGGCCTCCTTGATCTCGTCCCTTAGATCTGGATACTTCTTAATGTGCATATTTTTATTTCTGGTTACTAACTCTTCCCATGTCTCGCGGCGCTCAAGCTTCGGCTCAAAGCGCGCATATTTCATATGTACTGTGATGTCTGATAAGATTTTATTAGATAGTTCCATCGGCTGCTTCCTTCTTTGTTTTTCTAAATTGTTTGTATTTTTCCTTTAGAGAAGTTGCGACTTGCTGAGGTGACGCGACAGGGCCCACAGAGGGACTGTCGACAGGCGAGAGGACCTGCAGATTGACACAAGACGTGTCCATAAGCATAGGGAACACCAGTCCATCGGGTCCATTTCTATTTTTTGCGATAAACATTCGTGCTGTATTGGCATTTTTGTCTCTTATCGTTCGTGAAACAGAGCAGATAAAGTCTGACACAAAGCACTTATTAAATGCCTCAGAGATAGATTCCATTGTTACCACTTCTGCGTTCAATCCTGTCCTGTTGGTTTGCGAAGCTGTCCAAACAGGACACTTATTTTCTTGCGCAATAGCTCTTAGGTTTTCATAAATAGACTCTAACTCATTCCTCTTCTCTTTAAAAATTGCAGGGGCTCTTAGCAAATCAGCGTAATCTACTAAAATCATATCAATTTTGTGATTTCTTTTTTTTAATTTTTCTAAATGTGCGCGTAAAGTATTCGGAGAGGCGGTCTTTGTGGGGTATTCTTTAATAATAAGCGTCCCTTCAACTTCGCTAATAGCCTCTAAGACATCTTCTTTGCGATGAAATAAGGTAGACAACGGCACTTGACTAATGCAACTGTCGTATCTCTGCCCTGTTACGGCCTCCGACAATTCTAGTGTATAATGCACTACATTTTTGCCTGCTTTTAGCGCTTGGGCGCCCAAGTGTGCCAAAACCATTGATTTTCCTGCGCCCGTGGGGGCGATTACAACACCCATCTCGCCAGTACCTAAGCCGCCTTTCGTCAGCTTGTCAACTTTGTCCCAGCCAGTCGTTACAGGATTACGAGCTTTAATCTCATATCTCATCTCGAAGTCTTTAACAAACTCGTGACCAAAATCATTATCAGTGCCGAGATTCAGAGCCTCATCAATTACTTTTCTAACTTCATCGTATGATGAACTTTGAATTAAGTCGGCCGACTTCATAAGCGCTTCTTTGAGCTTCTGCTTTTTGCAAAAATCCAAAGATGTATCTTTGATGTACTTCTCGTCATCAACACTCTTAATGAGTGTTCGGCTAAAATAGTCTCTTACCTGTTTTTGAGTTGCTTCGTTTTGATTGTCAAGTTCTGTCCTCAGAATAGAGGCAATAATCTTATCAGTTGGATGGACGCCGTATTTTTTTCTATAACCAAACACCACCGAGACAAAGACTCTCAGGTACTTTAGCTCAAAAAAATTTATATCTAAAACTTCTTCAAGTTGATCTGCGAATGGCCGGTCTTGTAAAATTAGTTGACATAAAGTCTCCTGAAATTGTTTTCCATATTTGGAAAAGCTGATATTGTCTGTCATTTCTTCCTCGCTTAAATTTAAGATAACTACGGCATCAAGAGTTGTCTACGCAAATCTTATTAAAATGCTGAAAGATCTCAGAAAAATTAGTTTCGCCAAAGCCATCCTGCAACATCATCTTTATGACCTCAGTCCTATTGAATGTATTGTCCGGAGAGTCTAGTGTGGCATTTATCTCTTTTTTTGAAGAAACTGTAAGCATAGGGGCATAGAGTTGCATCATCTTATAGTTGCGCTCAACAACCTGCCGATGATCTACCACATTTTGGTATGCCTTGATGTCCTTTTCCTCTAGTTGCTTTTCGCAGTGTTCAATTAGGTCATCCACAGTTGCGGCCTGTTCGCTCCGCAGGAATGGGAAGCGGCGGGCGACTGTTTTCAATCCCAAGCCAGGAACACCGTCAAGATTATCTGATTTATCTCCGACGATCGCTCTGGCAATTGCAAAATTATTAGGATGTATATCAAACTTGTCAAGCAAAATTTTTCGATTTACAACTTCTTTCTGTACAGGCCGCATCAAAACGGTGTGCTCATTTAGTAGCTGAAAAAAATCTTTATCGCTCGAAACAATCAACTTTTGCCAGTCTTTAAATCTGGGGTGCTGGGTAACGTAGCCAATGACATCATCAGCCTCTGTGCTATCAAACATAAATTGGACAACTGGCATCTGGTTTAGATATTCGACCAGCCTGGTTTGTTGCCAAATTTTGTTTTCAAGCTCTTCGTGTTCAGACAGGTTTCTGATACCCCTATTGAGCCTAATTGGCTTTCTTCCAGCCTTGTAGTCTTTCTTGATTAGTTTTCTTTTACGAGAGCCTCCAGCACCATCCCAACAAACGACAATCATGTCAGGCTTTGACTCTCTAACAATCTTCTGTAAACTCTGGATGCAGCCCTTGAGACCGCCGATTGGCTGTCCGTTAAGAGACAGACTCGGATTTACAATATAGTTCCTAAAAAATAGGTTCAACTGGTCAATGACCAGCATACGTTTAGAATTTTTCACTCTTTCCTCTAGTTTCTGTAGATTCTGTTTTGGACTTTTCCAACTTTCGTAACAATAAAAGAATAAACACCATCGATCTTTCTAGCTTCAAAAGCCATTTTTTCGACATGCCTTCTCATCGAGTCCTCAGTTTGAAAAAATTTAACTTTCAGATATGTTTTCTCTGCGGATGCGGAAACTTTTTGAGCTGCCTCCTTGACAGTCACAACCGTGATTCCGCATACTCCGCGCAAATTATCTGTTATAAGAGTGAGTCTTTTTGTCCGATCCGAGCGCATTATAACATCCGCTTCATATAGAGTGTCTTTAAGATATTCCCTAACAAGGCTTTTTACAGAATCCATTTAAAATTCTCCGTTTATATAAATAGTACTAAAGCTTGTACATTTCAAACGTTCCTTCATTAGTTGTATAATAAACTCTTTTCACCCCGACATGTCTTAGTGCCTCATGGCACATAGGACAAGGCTTACTAGAACGAAACTCACCTTCTTTGTTAATGCGACAAACATAAATATCTGCGCCTGTGGTGCTGTCTCTCGACAGGCCCAGGACGCAACCAAGTTCGGCATGCACGGTCGCTGGGCCTTGGCCTGACCTTCGAAAACGGTTGCCAAAAGAGCTAAAGTTCTCTTTATTGAAGGAAGCGTTTAGCACAGAGCCGCCCCTGACAAGAACCGCACCATGTCGAATGTTGCCATAAGTACTGTTATGAGCAACATTCCGCGCTAGTTCGAAATTGCGACTAATTTTGCGAGTCACGCTAACTTGCGTGCCTACCGCTTCTGTTCTTGACTTAAAAGACATACACCCTCTAGATAAATATAAGAACCTAGAGGGGAGTAGAAAGAACTACTCAGAATCAATATTATAGAAATCGCTAGCTTTGCCTTCCTTGTTGTCGAAACGCATGATGATCTCCTCATCCATAATCTGGAGCACTCTGGACTTGAATTTTTCATCTTTTAGCTTTTCTTTCCACTTTGCAGCTTGAAACTTGTCAACACTCCCATCTTCATATACAAGGTTATACCAAGCCCCAGCTTGCTTTAGATTATCCGATCCCTTGATTGCCTCAAGCCAGCTTTCTTCGTCCTGAATGCCAACATCGCCGCCCCACATAATTTTAAATGTGCATTGGCGACCCTCAGTGCCAAAGCGACTTTTCTTTAAAGTAACTTTAACTTCTGATCCAACTCGGTAACCATTTTCATCAACAATAAAAGACGCCTTGGCCTTCCTCTTAGTTAGCCAGATACGCAAAGAATAAGCGTAATGCATCGCCTTGCCTCCGGGCGTGACATAGGGAGTGGTCATCGCCTCCGCGACGTTGCTAGTAATGTTGGTCTTAAGCTGATTCAAAACCAAGAACGTTGATTCAGATGCAGCGATTGGCACGGTCAGCTTTGACATGCCTTTTGCAAGAATTCTTGGCTTAACAGCCATCGAGGACTGTGGGTTAAAGTCTCCTTCAACGTCGCTAATTGAAGGAGTAAGCGCCAGCGAGTCCCAAATAAACAACATTCTGTTATCGTTTGAGCCTAGTAGCTCTTCAATTGTCTCCAGCACATATTCAACGCTGGGCGGCTGTAGATATAGGATATTGTCAACGTCGCAGCCTGCGCTGGCTAAAAATTCAGGATCAATAGCTGATTCTGAATCAAAGTATACAACGTCAATGCCCAGCTTTTGAGCATTCGCAGCAATTTGTGCTGCCATATAAGACTTACCTGAGCCTTCAAGTCCAGCGATTTCTACGATCTTTCCGACCGGAACTCCAGCTAGATGGCCCCTGCAGATAACACTATCAAGCCAGCGTGACCCCGTTGAAATCCACTCCTTGACTTGTGTTGGGTTGTCTTTTGTCAGGTCAAAAGCAACCTCTCTGCCTGATTTTTTGTTAATAAGATCTCGCATTTCGCCAATGCTCAAACGACCTAGTTTTTTCGCTTTCTTAGCCACACCTTCCTCCATTAAAAATAAGGCACCTGTAACCCGTGCCTTCCTGCGGTACTTACTAAAGTCTACTTGGTATTAGTACCGGTAGAAGGCGTAACAATCACCTCCTCAACAACAACAGGGGTGTTGTCGCTGTTGATAGGACCAGTAGTCTTAGTGCTAGTTGTGTTGGTTGTATTTGTAGCACTTTCGGTGCCAACGCTAGCGTCCAAACCATTTGAAACTGGGTCCGTATTTGGAGCCGGTGTCGTAGTGGGTTCAGCTACCGTAGTAGTTGTCTCTTCAGCAAACGGGTTACAACCAACCATCATTGCAAGACATGCCATAGTGGCAAAAATTCTAATCATAGTAAAATCCTTTTTAAAAAATAAGGCACCTGTAACCCCGTGCCTTCCTGCGGTTTTCTCTAGGCGCCTAGAAGATCCTCAAAAGCCTGATCAACAGAGCTTTTTTCTGAGTTGCTCGTATACCGAGCAGACTCAACGGATGCATCTTCGGCATCCTCCTCCCCAAGGAGGAACTCATCCAGCATTGCTTGGACTTGCTCCGGCGTCTTACGTTCGAAGACATCGTTAAAGTCCGGAATGCTATCGAGTAGAGTACTAATCTCTTCCTCAGAATCCACGAGCTTGGAGGGACGACGACGGGGGGTGATAGTGGTCTGAGGAAATTGAGCGCCGGCTGGCTTGCCATAATTAATGACAAGGTCAGTGCCCTCATTTACATCAGTAATATCACCGTACTCGGGATTGAGAACGAGATTTAGCAACTCTTTATAGGCCATCTTTCCATAGCCCCATAGTCGCACACCTTCCCCCTCTTCTCCACGGACGAGGACAGGTGAAAAGAAACGCTGTCGTGCAGACAGGTTTTTAGCCATCTTGACGGACTCGTCAGAGCCATCCTTGTATAGCTGTCGGATAAAATCATCAAGCGGATCATCTTCTCCGAAATTCTTCTTAGGGCTCAAGAAACCAGCGTTCTTGCCCAGGTTATAGTGAAACCAATACTGCTTGAATGGATCACCATCGGCAGTTGGTAGAAGGCGAATAGTTTGCTCGCCATCTTCCGGGCGCCAAAAGACGCTCTTGCCATTTCCGCGATTCTCTAAGGCGTCGCGCTTCGCCTTCATTTTTGCAAAATCAATACCCATTATTTTCTCCATTTTAATAGAGTACACCCGGCTAATGTTCCAGATGCCTGATTCTTTTTAACTTAGTTATACAATAGCAACTCTTGCTCAGTAGTAAAACTTTATTCTAAATATTCTTCCTGAACCATGGTGGCATAGTGTTTGGTGTAAACATACGTGTCCTTATAGGCAGTAGAATAAATTGAAAAAGAGGCATTAACCTCTTTCGATGATTTTGTACGCACTGATGATCTGACGTCGTGCAGCAAAGACTTGTTTTCCTCCAAGTGAGAGTTGTTAACTCCAAAGTAGTATACTCTACTTCTGGGCATCTTTAAATCATAAAACAACTTTTCCTCAAAATCCTCGAACTTGACAACACCAATGGTGCTAATCCTCGCAGTATCGGGCTTGCTTGAAAAAGTTGTCAGCAAAGGCTCTGTATTCTCGAATACATTTATCATGTGAAAAGAATTAACAATTGTATCATTAATTGAGCCCCAGTAGTTTTTTAAAGATATGTGCGGCGTCAAGGCTTCTATTTTTTCATTAGAAACAAAGCAGAATTCCTCAATCACGCCAGAGCGAGTGTATTGTTGCAGCACCTGACTAACAACTCGATTTTGCGCAGAAGCGAGAGACGACATGTCTTCTTCGGCAGGCTTAATGTATAGAATTTTTATTTTATTTGTTTTCAACTCTTCAAGCAGGCGAAGAACACAGCCAGAAATAGCTCCGGCGCCGGAAAGCACGAGCAAAAGCTGGTCTTCCGAAAAGTTTAATCCGAGCTTGGTATAGTTTTTTTCGTAACTCTCGTGATCCTGTTGTTTTAAAATTTTTATAAAATTGTCATACCCGGCGTTCTCGACGTCGATGCACGTTGTAGAATACTCAGGAAATGAGGAAAATTTTTGTGCTATCCTGCAACCAGCGGATCCAAGACCTAAAACTCTCATTTTATCTCCTTGAGGTTTCCAAAATTTCTGCCCATGGATAGATTAGCTTTGAAGCGGCCTAGTGATGTATCTGAAAATACGCTAAGGATCTCCTCTAGAAGCTGCTTGTCTTCTCTGTCGACATCCAAAACTACGCTATCATGCACAAGAAACGCAATTTTAGTTTTCTTGCCAGCAAGAAGTTTATCAACCTCAAGCACGCTTCTCAAGAACATGTCGCTGGCGGTGCTTTGTATTAGATAGTTTAAAGCCTTGTCGGGCTCTACCTCTATTGTGCGATTGTACGGCGTAGATACGCAGCCGTCAATATAATATTTTTTAAGCATCTGATGCTTATCAAAGAAGTTTGATAATTTTTTGTTTTTAGCGTTTGGATTGTAGAGCCATGCAAAAACTTTCTTCTTGGCTTCGGCGCGTGTTATCTTAGAGTCAAAAATATTCTCTCGTGCCCACTCATGGATATCAGCTTCGGGCTGGGGATCTCCCATAAGCGAAAGCAAAGTACGAATTTCAGCTGAATTATAATCAAGTTCAACAAACAAATCATTCTGAGGATGGATAACGCTGCGCAAATTCCTGTTTAAGGTTAAGATTGGAAAACTATCTGAGTGTGTGGAGAGTCTTCCTGTTGTTGTACCCCATAAATTATATTTTACTTTTGTTTGTGCATTCTTGATCTTCGCGAAACCCTGCCTTGCAGAAGGATTTATAAAATCAAGGTTTTTTAACTGCAGGTTTAGCTCTTGTGTTGCTATTTTATCGACAAGTGCCGACATGTCAACCATGAAATCATAATTTTTTGGCTTTTTTGTATGCTCAAAGACATAATCAGTTATTTTATTCTTTACCTCACAAAATTCCAGTAAAAACTTCTTAGGCACCAAATCATAAAAACAGACATGATCTAAATTTATCTTGGCGTGCTTAAAAGAAGTCAAAAATGCGGATGCGCGGGAACGAATGTGCTCGTATTCGTCCTTTAAGTGCTCTGGGCAGGCGGCCGTGAGGTCTGCGCCGTGGGCCCAGATCTGAGCGTATTCAATATCGCGACCCTTAAAGTGGGGACTGTAGGACCAAGTTCTACTCAAATCTATATCACCGGGATAGTGACAAAGCTCGCCTTCACAGTAAATCGCATAGCATTCTTTTTTGTTATCTAATGCTTGAAAAAGCAAATTATCCTCTTTTCTTGTTTAAGGAGCCTCGAAGCTCAAGGTCGACTTGTGATGGGTCCGATTTTGACATTTCAGCCAGCTGCTTTCTGTGCTGATATTTGAATCTTGTTTGACCATGCCAATATTCGCCTTCTCTTATAAACTTACTATCCATGTGCCCCTTTGTCAAGTCATTAATGTAATTTAAGCCAGCAATGGGGCCCATGACGTTATTTGAATTCAAAACAATATCAACGTGGTGAGCAAAGCTAGTTTCAGAAAGTTGATGGCCGGTCTCGGCCAGGCGTAAGTGCAATATTATCTTTAGCCAATATTCATCTCCATACACCATCTCTTCAAGTTCGCTTTTTGGATCATCAGGCCCCGGCAGGGGCTGTCTATTCTCGTATTGTCTTTTTACAGTATCAACAAAACAGTCTCCATCAAAAGAAGACTTATGAAATCTTAATTTAATATAAGAACTATACTGTCCATAGAAAGAACTGTAAAGATCAAACATGCTTTTTCTCAAGTTCTCAATTTCTCTTAAGTGTGATTTTTGATAGTAAACATCAAACACACTATCAAACTCCAGGCCATAATTTGCCAAGTATTTTGCAGCACCAGACACAAGCTCGGCGCCTTCCTCTAATCCAGTTTGCTTATTTTTTTTAAAATATTTGCCGCCGGAAGCAACATTAAAAACTATACGCCAAGGTGCGTTTCTATCGACCATAAAGCCAAACTTTCTAGCTGTTTCTACAAAGTGATCATAGTTGTAATCATTTACATATTGAGGAATCTTGTTGTTGGCTACTACATGAGGCTCACTAGCTATATCGATCATAAGCCCGCTTGCATATGGAGAGCAATGATTGGACAATATAAACCCAGTCATGGTGACCGGAAAATAGTAAGCAATTCTTGAAGCGTACCTTAAAAATTCGCGAACAAAATCATTAAAATCATGTATTTTTTCATGGCGGCGGTCCACGCTTAGGTACTCTTGCACGAAATTTACATACATTTTTTGCATGTGCTTGCTGTAATTATAGGCAATATCACCACTCCTTTGAGCTTTATAAGCCTTGAGGAAGCGATTATACGGACTGTCTTTAACAAGGAAAGTTTTTCTTTGATAGTTGGCCTGCAGGTCGCTAAAGGCTTCAGCAGCAAAGTCAGCAACCCACTCTGTTGAGCGCCCGGCGGAAATTTGTTCAAGATTTTCTTTCTCTAGGTATATTGCGTTGCCCTCCCTATCAATACGACCATAAAACAAGTGTTTCTTTTCCAAATCAAACTGAGGCGCAGGCGTGCTGAGAAAGTTTTTTCGTGCGGCTTTCTCGGCAGCAATATTTGCTAACACCTTTGAAGTTTTCCAAAAGCGCTGCTGGGCATCAAATATAGCTTTAGAGAGTTTTGGCATTACAAGGTCATCCTCTTGGTTTTCATTTTGCCATGGCCTAATGTTTTAGCATTTATAATCCTTGTCTCAAACGTTCCAGGCTCAATAACTATTTCTGTTTCTAAAATTAAGAAATAGCCTCCTAGATTTAGTTGATACGCTAAAGAGTTTCTGTCTTCTGCTGATCCTAGACCAAGAAAAGTTGGGTTAGCATAGAAAATCATCCCAGGGGTGAAAAGTGTATTTCCAACCAACGTCAAGTCAACGTCATAAGGAAACGCTAGCTGGCTTATTTGGTCGCCGCCAGCCTCAATAGACTGCAGACTGCGCATTTCTGCTACGCCTGCGATATCTTGTTTTGAGAATTGCATTGTCTTTAAAAGCCCTCGGTCTGAGCCTATATTAAAATGATATATCCCGTCCTTTATATCAGAAACAGCTGTGCCAGTCCTTCTTCTTATGTCGCCAATTGATGACAACTGAAGAAGCAGGTAGTCGTAAGATTTGTGCACAGCGGAATCAGACTTGTATGCGGCAGCAGCTTTTTCTTTATACATAGCCTTAAAGAAGCCATCGTCGACATTGATGACACGCTCGATGGGAAGTAGCTCCTCGCGAGTCCCGCTTTTGGTCTGGCGCCCGGGGAGGCTCACTTGCACATTCTCAACACGAGTTCCTCGTGGTTTGGCCGGGCGTATGCAATCAGCACCCATGCCAGGAAGCACAAGTTCATTCATAAATTTTCTGAGAAAGGTCCCAAGAGACATTGTGACAGCATCTCTTTTAATAACTGCATTTGTAAACCACTCTCTAAAAGTATCGAAGGCTATAGGAAATTGAGACAAGTTGCAATGTTTAAGCTTACCGGTTCGGCTTCTGTATTCCATTGGTCCGATTAGTATTCGCACTCCAGACAAGATAGAGTATAGTGAGTTCTCATCTTGTTCTTTCCAATAACTCTTTGGTTCAAAAATATATTTTTTATCCTCGTGCAGTTGCACGATGCCCGCGTTTTTGCATGCTAATTCAATTACGTCACCAGCAAATATAAAGTGAAATTGATATCTCTCGCCCTCTCTCGCAGCTGTAATCAGCGATCTTGCGTTGTAGTCGACTGGCTTGTCTTTTTTGTCCTTACCTGCGCTCTCGCTACTTGGGCTTCTTGAAAATTCATCCGCATTTTTACTTACATCTGCCATCTTGGCGGCGTCAGCCAAAATCTCGCTACAGACCGCAACTTTAAATGATTCCGCAGCATCACTAATTGCCGCGGTTGTTTGTTTCTTAATTCTTTCTTTTTCTTTTGCCTTGAGCTGCTCCTCTTCGCCAGCAGGTGTCATTTTAGCGCCCTTCGCCAAGGTGTTGCTTAGGCCTAAAACCTCATCCATTTTGCTGCTCGGCACGTTGGCACAAAACAATCTAGTCCCCGTGCCTCGGTCTCCCTTGGCTCCATTAATAAGCTGACTCATGAAAGAGCGGTAAGCCGTTCGACGCAGGGCACCCGCCTTTTCATCAACAGAGGCTTTAAGACCCTGAACGAGTGCCGCGTCCTCGATATCTAACAGCACTTTCTCAGCATTTGTAGAAGATATTTTACCTTTTTTATTTCTAATCTTCTTGCCGGAAAACTCTTCATATATTTTTACAAAAGAGGGCATTTTAAGCAAGCGCGCGACGATAGATTCTCCGTCTGCGACGTCATCCTCCGAGTTTAAATCTTTGTTTGCCTCGGTAAGAAGAAGCTTGATTCTCCCCAGATTAACGGGGCTGGATTCGGGCGACGCGGTCGGCGATATATCACCCTCGCCATCTTTTTTTACCTGCAAGGATGGTTGAAAAACATTTGCGTGGGCTGAAGAAATAGTAGTCTCAATTCGGCCAAAATAATCCGCACTAAGCTCTACACTACCATCGGCCTGTATACTAAAATCATGGCGATGGAGACTTAAAGACACCATTATATTTGAGTTTTCAAGTTTTTTTATGCACTCAATTTCTTTTTTATTAGTAATTCCCAAGCCACGCAAAGAAGATTCAGGCGGTATATTGTAGCCAATCAGCGCTCTGATTTCATAATGCTTGGGGTTGTATTCTTCTGTTTGGCGGTTTATCTTCCCTTCAGGAAACAATACCAAGTCAACATATCTTATATCGCGTTGGCCGGCTGGTCGGGCCACTAAATCTTTCAAACCTTTAAATTTTAAACTCAAAGAGCACTTAATATTCCTCTCTATGCCGCCATGGTCGCGTCCAATATGTCTTAATGTAAAAGACCTGAGGCCTACATTTCTCCAGTTTGCCTGAGAGGATTCAGATGCAAGATAGCTTGATACACTAGCAGACTGCTGTTTTCCGAAATTATCAGCAAATTTAATTTCTTTCATTGTTGGCTCTGAGAGGGGTATTATCTGACCTTCGTCATCGGTAGTAGTATACCTGACCTTGAAGAGTCGCACTTTTGGATGCAGAAGAGACAAAGTGGAGCTTTTGATGTTATAAAAACAACTCAAGTCACCTAAACCCTTCAGGGAGCTAACGATTGTTGGTGTGTGTCCTTTAATTTGGCGAAAAGTCCTGTATTCGAACAAATCCTCCCTAGAATTAGCGAATTCAAGAACACTGTCAATGTTTTGAGAAAGTATGCACTGTTGAATATTTCTATGTGTGCGCTCTTGGCGCAGAAAAGCCTTCCTTCTCTTTTCCTCCAGAACCTTAGGGTCTACTTTTTCTTTTTTTTCTTCTTTCGACATTCTGAAGCCTCTTTAGTAGCCCAAGTAAGGCAAGACCGCCTCAAGAGGGAAGGGTATGTATATCACATCGCCTTTCCTGAGGTGTGACTCAGTCGGCTTCTTATTAAAAAGGCCAATAACCCACCACATCTTTGGATCTGAATAGTGCTCACTGGCCAATTTAAAATATCTGTCGCCTTCGCCCCAGATGTGCTCGATAGTTGAAAAATTTTCTATTTCAGAGACAGTTGGATGTCTGAAGATTGAAGTATCATATTGCCGAATGCTAGAAATGCCTCTACTCTTCAACAGTTGTTTGTAATTTTGTTTTTCATTTTTAAAAATATTGTTTTTAGAATATCTCATGTTTTTGTTTGACTCCCCATCATTCCACTTGCGCCTGCTGCAGCAACCTTTCCATCAGCACCCTCGCTGGCGCCGGGCGCGTCTGCGACTGTTGGAGATGCTGATTTTGCCGGGCGCGTGGTGCCTTTGCCCAACCCATAGCCGTATGGGAATCCGATGGTATCACCGCCGCGCCACTCTCCACTTTGCAGATCCCAACCTAAAGAATGATCATGTACGACACTTAGATTAACGCTTAGGCTAAAGTTTTTAGGAATCAAAAGTTTGCTGGGTCCGGACTTGCCTTTTAGTTTGCGATCCACACTGTCAAAGTCAATATAAATAAATCCAGAATTTACCTCAGGTGAGACTTCAACTCCTGACATGGTGCACAAAAGACCTCGGTCGCCGCGTGCATGCGAAATCATATTTGCATACTTAACTCTAAACAACGGCGAAGCTGCAATAGACGTGGCGTCGCCTTGACTTGCGTACGCTGGGTATTGCGAGGCTATAAGCAGATTTAGATTATTTAAGTTCCTCAAAGCGCTCTCTTTTGACGTCGAAGGAACAGTCCAACTTATGCTTATTGTTCTTTCTGACTTCTGCCATATGTGATATGGGTCTGGGCGTCCAAAAGGCTGCTCTGGTTGGTGATCATGCCTAAAATTATCGGACATGCTCTTGATGAAGGCCATAAAAGTGATCACAGGAGCGTTTCTAACATGGACTGGAATGAACTCTAAAACTGTGCCAGTTTGAGCTTCTGGTGAAGAGCCAAAAGCGGCGTTGTCTTTTTTAAATTCAGCATTAACAGATGCCGCCTTACCAAGTGCTGCTCTTTCGTTTGCAAAAAATTTAGACATCGATGCGCACCTCCCTATCTACCATAATTCTCAATTGTGTGCTCAATAAACTCTTTCAAGGTTCGGATGATTGTTTCGTATCCAACCTCAGCACCGCCTGTTTGAGAATTTTTAAGCTGCAGCTCGTACATTTTTTGTAATATGTCAAGACCGGCGCCTCCCATGGGATCAAGGCCAATACCCATAGCTCGTCGAGTAGCTTCCGGGCCTGTTTCGGCCCTCAGTTCAGCCAAACCAGGGGCAGTACCAAGCTTGCGCTTTGTTAGCTCTTTTGCTTTCTTTTCAGCCTCAGTCTCAACTGGCTTAGCTTTAA
>CEPK01099341.1_pt1 | contig 27449 bp, 2 predicted proteins | sample 356231 | NCBI WGS metagenome assembly CEPK01 (sample SAMEA2620259, study PRJEB7988) | marine metagenome | biome: marine biome (ENVO:00000447); feature: deep chlorophyll maximum layer (ENVO:xxxxxxxx); material: "saline water (ENVO:00002010), including plankton (ENVO:xxxxxxxx)" | depth 80 m
TGTACACCTTCAGTTAGAGTTAGTGAGTAGAATATATCATTACGCTTAAGGTTGAATGATTGACGTAAGGAGTCAAACTCGAATGAAATGTCATCCAATTGTCTCAACTTACCTACATAGAATCCTGTAAATGATGCCCCTAGTTCTGGTGCTTCAGTAAACTGGATTTGATTAGAGAACGCTGTATATGCGTTAGTAGCACCTGGAGGTTGTAAAATACCATTAATGAATACCAAAAGATGTCCTTCTGGATCTGGGAAGTAACTAGTACCATTTGTGTGTGATAATGGGAACGTAGTTGTAGTTCCATCAAATCCTTTAAATGATCTCTTAACACGACCAAATAGATCTTGCTTACTTAAAACAACTGCTTTATATCCTTCAGGTCCACTTACAGAATCTCTTGTGGTAAAGGTGCCTTTAATGTCACTAAGATATAATCTCTTATTAACACCAACATCACGTATATCCTGTACCAATGCAGCTGCAGCACCAGCAGTAGTTACCTTAGTTGATATAGAAGCATATCCAACAGGGAATCCACCACCAGTACCATAATCACCAACTAGATCTCCATTTGTAAATGTTCCTTGGAATTCAGTAATGTATAGGTAATTATTATCTAAATCAACTTCAGTAATAATACCATACGTATTAGTATCTTGAGCACCATTAACAACCTTATAAAGTCTATTACCTACAGCAAAGACATTTAATCCACTTATAATTGTAACTCCAAGTCTAATATATCCATTAGAAGCAATTCTATTACCAACCCCTACATTTAATCCAGTATACTGACTAACTTCAATATATTGTCTTGAAGACTCTGGGTAAACAACAGAAGTTGTTTCAAATGTTCCAGTAAGAGTCTCAGTATCTACTGTTAGAGTACCACCAGTATTATCTAATACTGCTGCTTGATTATTCAAGAATCCTGTTGGTTGAGCAGTATTACCAGAATTATATCCTTTGAATGGAATATTATCAGTAAATGTACCCCTAAGATCAATTATTTGAATTCTATCTTCAATAGAACTAATCTGAGCAGTTGTGGAGTTTTCACCACCAACAACAACATCTGTAATTGCCCAAGGACCAGCAGTAACTTCTACATCAAGATATTTGTAATTATCATCTGCATAATATGCATAAACCTTACCAGTAATAGATGGAGCACCCTGTTTAGATACGGTTTCATTCATAGTAAATGGTCCATCAGTAATATCACCATCAATACGGAATCTCTGGAAGATCTTAACAATCTTACCTTGATTAAGGGATATAGTCTCTAATTCAGCAAATGCATCACTTTGAGTTCCGTATATAAAGTCAGTAGAATTCAATCCACCCTGTATTCCAATAGGAATAGATCTTGTACCATAAAGTTTTGAAGGAATTGTAATTGCATTATTAATAGCAATACCAGTATAATAAGTATCTACATCTAATTGCTTACGAATAATATCTAATGAACCATTAACAAATTCTCTAATTGTCTTTTCATCATAATCAGTAGAAGCAACTGAATCATAATAAGCATAGAAACTAGTATTTGTAGATGGTGATGTTAAAGTTCCTGTAATAGCTTGCTTGATATAACCAGCTAATAAATCAATAGCATATTGTTTAATATTATATTCAGTATCTGAATAGAATAATTTACCAGATACTGCAGTATAAGGATCTAATGCACCCTTATTAAGTTTTGCACCCCAAACATATAGATTTGTTGCTGTATTATAAGATGCACTATTATTCAAAGCAATTCTAGTTTTTAGATTTGAGAAACCAAAGGAGAAAGTACAAGTTACATATCCTCTATACCAACCATCACCATAAGGAACAACCCCATATCCATCCACTACAATACCATTTTGAGGTTGGAATATAGATGCAAATGTTCCTGTAGATAGATTAATATTAAAGAATGCTTCTTGTATTCCAGCAGTTCCATCATCAAGAATTATTCCAACTTGTGCTTGAGTTTCAGTACCAGCTTTAACAAATACAGAGAAAGTATATTGCTGATCTTCTTGTATTCCAATAGCACCTTCATCAAAGTAATTAGTTGCATCATCAAATTTAATTACACCATCATCAAATGTATCATAAGCATTCAATGCATAAGTTCTATGAATTCCATGCTCACCAGGAGTAGTATTAGATTCAACTTTATCAGCAGTATACTTAGAAGATCTATCAAAATCAGGTGGAGCATTATTTGTATCATCTGTTGTTACTGTAGATAACTCATTAGTCCAAGTAGTACCAAAATCTTCTGAACCTGTATAAAGGTTATCACCTGAAATTTGACCTTGAATGTTAGAAGTTATCTGTCTAGCAGTATTAATAATTTTAACATTTGTTGGTTTTTGATAAACATCATAAACAGAAACTACACTACCATATGTACTTGTAGCACCACTACTCTTACCTACAATAGTATCACTTGTAGTAGGAATATCTGTAGTTGTTGGTTTAATGTATAAGTGACTATTAGATGCATCATATTCAAGAACTTCGGCAACACCAGAAGAATATGTAACTAATTCACCATCAGAATATATTCCAGAAGCACCAGTAATTGCAATCTTATATGCACGAGTTGTGTTATCAACATTAGTTGTGATTATATCATGAATAATATCATCTGTTAATTCATTAACAAATGAATCATATGTCCATAATCCTGCACCAAATTGAGAATTAACTATACTTCCAATCTCAGAAAGATAGTAATTCTTATTATACATTATATTCTTAGCAGCACTTCTTGCCTCATTCTTACCTGGAGCAAGCATATTAACTGCAATTTCAACAAGATCTCTTAATCTATAAACAACTGCATTAATATCTGTAGGAGTTTCTGAATCTCTATAAGAAGCTTCATCTGTATGAATCGCAGCATATTGATCTCCAGTTACAGCAGTAAACTTATCATAAAGAAGATTTCTAACTGCCTTTTCACCATAAGTCTTAAGAAGTTCTATTGAATAGATTGTAGGTAACAATTCATTTTCAACTTCATCAATTTGTAAACTAGCAGTTAGATATTTTTCAATTGCAGCAATTGTACTATTATTACCACCTGTTTGTAAATCAGATATGATACTTAAGATAATAAGTTTTAAATCTCTTTGACATGTAGTTTCTCCACTATCACCAGGATATTGGAATGCTGCATAATTGACTGTATTAAGTTGATAAGTAAATTCTTGTGTTGTTAGATATGTAATTTCATCAGCAAGATATTTTCTATTAAAGTAAAGTCTATCTGCAGAAATATGGAAATCTTCACCAGTAGGAGCAATAATATCATTTGCAGTTGTTATTAAAGTATCAATTGCAGATTTAACATCAGCACATCCACCACCATCATTTGTAATACCCCAATCACCTACAATAATATCATCAGTATTATCATTAGTTAAATCACCAGTTACTGCTTGTTTAGCATAGAATCCAATTCTGTCATGTGCATAAACAGACTGGAATACTTGTAAACGAATATGCTGTAATTCATCATTAGTACCGATATAGAAATTAGCAGCTTCTACCATATTAAGGTTTCCACCCTGTTCTATATCATTTGAAATTGCATCAACAATTAAACCTATATCTTGCTTACAACGTAATGTTCCAGCACCAGTTCCATCAGCATTTCTAGGCATATCCAAAGCAAGATCTGGATATCTTTGAAGCATATCATATGATGCTTTATCAATGATTGGTCCACGATTAGCACGAATTAAATCAGCAGCATCACGGAATCTATATCTACCATCAACATCAACTTGATTTGTATGAATGATATCATTAGTTGCATCATGATAATCAACATTAAATGGAGTATCAGAATAAGAATTAACTGTACCACCAAGGAATTCATATGTAGGAGCAACTCTTGTAATTGTTCCTAGATGATCTACAGGACTTGCTAGATTTGCATTTTCTAATGTATCCGTTAGGATATCCATTAAGTTACCAGTTGTTGTATAAACATCTGCACAATCAGCAGTTGTATACTTAGATTTTGTTATAGCATTTGAAGTTGCAGAACTAAATGTATGAGTATATTGATCATTTTCACCAGATTTACCAACATTAACTGTTATAGTTGTAGTTGACGTATCTTTGACACGTAATATTTGATTATAAGAAGGATCTGTCTTACGAGGATATGAAGCAATTTCTTCATTTTGATCCTTATCACAAGTAAATTTAAGAGAATCAGGTGCTATATGAATAGAATCACCAGCAACTGTAATTGCATTAGTTGCAAAGGATACAAATGTATGAGTGTAATTACCACCAGTACTGATTGCATTAGTTAAAGCAGATACAAATTTATGATCATATTGACCGCCACTCTGTATTACAGACCTTGTAATAGCGTAATCTAATGCAGATTTAAAGATATGTGCATAATCTCCACCAGTAGTAATAGCTGAAGGATCAGCACCTACAAAAGTATGAGTTGTAGTATTAGATGATATACCAGCATTAACTGTAATTGTAGTTGGACTTACCCCTGTAATCTCAATTGAAGAATCATAATTTCTATCACGTTTTTGTTGAATACCATTTGTAGATCCTGCTTTAAATGTATGTGGATAATCACCACCAGTAATAACAGAATTAGCAAGAGCTGATGCATATGTATGACTATAACCACCACCAGATACTACAGCACCCGCAGCAGCAGATACAAATGTATGAGCATTTGTGTTAGTAATAGCACCTTGACCGCCGTTAACGTTAATTGTAATAGTACCAGCAGCATAATCAACTGCAGTAATATTCATTGCATTGTTGTACGCATAGTCAGCACCACTACCAGTAGCAGCACCCGTTGCACGAGGATATGTTCCTTGTCCAACAGTACCACCTTGATCACAAGAGAATACAAATGATTGTGGCTTAAGTCTTACAGATGTACCAACTTTTAAGGTGTGGACACCAATAGTAATAACCATATCACCTGATGTTGGATCATAGGTTGCATCAGTCGGTGTATGTTCTTTCAAAGGTGACTTACCAACATCTAAAGTAATAGTAGTTCCAGTTGTTGATGCAATTGCAAGAGAATTTTGATATGCTCTATCACGCTTCATCTTAACGCTATTTGCAAGAGCACTTACAAATGTATGAGTGTAATTACCACCAGAAATTACAGCACCAGCAGTTGCTGAAACGAAATTATGTGCTGTAGTATCAGTAATAGCACCTTGACCACCATTAACATTGATTGTAATAGTAGTTGCAGTAGTTGCAGTAATTGCTATAGCAGTATCATATGCATAGTCAGCACCATTATTTCCTGTCGTAGAAGCACCTGATGCACGAGGATATTTCTTCTCAGTTGTATTACCATCACTATTGAAATCACAAGTAAAGGTTAATGATTCAGTAGCAAGTTTAATACTATGATCTGTAGTTAAATTATGTGATCCAATAGTCAACTCCATATCACCCGATGTTGGGTTATAGGTAGCATCAGTTACATCAAAATTAACAATAGGTGTAGCACCAACGGTAACGTCAAATGTATTTTCAGTTACATTGGAAACTTGTAGCCACTTACCTCTAGTTGGATCATTAGTTCTAGGATATTGCTTATTGGATGAATTTCCATCCATTGAACAATTAAATGTAAATGCATTATCATCAAACTTAACCCAATCACCATTTCCAAATCTATGCTGTGGAACTGTAACTGTTAATACTCCAGTTGTAGGAGCAAAGGAAGCGGTTGTTGGTGTATAGTTATCAATAGTGGATCTAGGATATGACTTAGTAGCAGTACCACCATCCATATCACAATTGAAACTAACTGCACCTTCTAAAAGTTGTACATTAGTTCCTTGTGCTAAAGTATGAGTTCCAATATCAAGTACCATTAAACCTGTTGCTGGATCATAAGTTGCATCAGTTGGAGTAAATGCTACAGATGGAGACTTACCAACATTAACCTCAAAAGTTGTTGCAGTTACATTTGATACTTGTAACCACTTACCAAAAGTAGGATCAGTTGTTCTAGGATAAGCATGATCTGTAGAATTTTCATCCATTTCACAAGTAAATGTGATAGCACCTTCGTTAAACTTAACCCAATCATTATTTTTAATACCATGAGAAGCAGCAGTAGTAATCTTAAGTACTCCGTCTAATGGATTGTAAGTTGTACCTGTAGTTGCAGTATGTGTATCAATTGTTGCACGAGGATATGAATGATTTGTGGCATTACCATCTTCAGCACAAGTAAATGTTAATGATTCTAATGCGATCTTAATATGAGTACCTACTGTAAAGTCATGAGAACCAATTTCAAGTTCCATAGAACCTGTTGATGGGTTATAATCAGCACCAGTTGGAGTATAAGTCTTAATAGGTGACTTACCTACATTAACATCAAAAGTATTTGTAGTTGAATTAGAAACTGTTAACCAATCACCAGAAATAGGATCAGTAATACGAGGATAAGAATGTTCAGAATAATTATCATCCATTGCACATGTAAATGTCAATGAATTATCACGAATAAGAACTTTATCGTTATTCTTAATACCATGATTATTAGATGTAATAGTCATTACACCTGTAGATGCATTATAAGAAACATCAGTAGGTTTATATTGATATGTACTCAATCCTTGGAATGTATGAGTAGATGTATTAGAAGCGGTATATCCATCTAAAGCATTAATTGTAATTGTAGTTGCACCAACTGCATCTACAGGAATTGATTGAGCTACTAATGGATCTCCTTCTGTAATTCCACGACTAACAGATTTAACAAATGTGTGTATATCTGTATTTGTAGAAGGAACAGAATCTAAAACTTTAACATTAAAAGCATTATCAGTTACATTACTAATAAACAACCATCTATCACTAACAGGATCAGTAGATCTTGGATATGTCTTATTTCTATCATCACCTGTTGCACCATTATGCCCACAACCAAATGTCAATGAATTATCAGCAATCTTAATTGGAGTTCCAGGTCTCATTCCATGAGTACTGGTTATACAATTAACAGCATATGCTTTTCCAGTAACAAAGTTATGAGTTGTAGTATCAGTAATAGCACCCTGTCCACCATTTACATTGACTGTAATAGTAGTTCCAGTTACTGCCTTAATCATTAAAGGAGTATTATATGCAAAATCATTACCATTATCTCTAGGATATCTCTTCTCAGTCGTATTACCATCACCATTATAATCACAAGTGAATGTTAAGGACTCTTTAGCAATCTTAATTCTATCCCCAACAGAGAATCCATGACCAAGTATAACTGCACCAGCAGTTGCTGAGACGAATTGATGAGTAGAAATATCTGTAATAGCACCTTGTCCACCATTTACATTGACTGTAATAGTACCACCAGATTGATCTACAGCAGTAATATCTAAGTAAGTATCAAATGCATAGTCAGCACCATTATTATTGGTTGTAGAAGCACCTGATGCTCTTGGATATTTCTTAATGGTTGTATTACCATCACCAAGATAGTTACAAGTGAACCATAATGATTCTTCTGCTAATTTTATTCTATCATTTGTAGTTAAAGTATGAGTACCTATATTAAGTACTAAATCACCTGATGTTGGATTATAAGTTGCACCACTAACATTTTTAGTACCAGAATTCAAGGCAATAGTCATTTCCATATCACCCGATGTTGGGCTATATGTAATTGCAGTTGGGGTATGAGAACTAGGATTAACCCTTATGTTCATGATACCTGTAGCAGGATTGTATGTAGTACCAGGTCCAGCTGTATGTGTAGTTACTTCACTTCTAGGATAAGCATAATTTCCAGCACCTTCAGTACAACTAAAGAGTAGTGAATTTGGAGCAACTTTAACTGTTGAATTTGCTTTACTAATAGCAGGGTTTGTAGCACCAACCCAAGTATGAGTATCTGTATTAGTTGAAGGAATTATATCCAATACTTGAACATCAAATGTATCGGTTGTTACATTTGAAATAGGAATCCACTTATTGCTCACATAATCAGTAGTTCTTGGATAAGTTTTTGTTTGTCCACCAGTTACAGCACCAACATTAACTGTAATAGTACCACCACCTTGATCTACAGCAGTAATAGCAATTGCAGTATTATATGCTGGATCTCCAGATCTAGGATAAGTATGACTAGTTGCATAATTATCTGCATCACATTGGAATGATAATGTATTAGCACCAATAGTAACTGTATTTGATGTTGTGTAACTATGAGATCCAATAGTTAGTACCATAACTCCAGTAGAAGGAGTATAAACTGCGTTAGTTACATCTTTTTGACTAGCATCATTAAATGTAAGAGCATTAGAAGCTGTTCCACCATTATAAATGTGAACCCCTCCACCATAAGTACAACTAAATTGTAAAGCATTATCATTAATCTTAATCTTTTCACCATTAGAGAATCCATGACCTGCAACTGTAAGGGTCATAATACCTGTTGTTGGATTATATGCACCATTAGTTACATTATGAGTAGTTGGAGCAGGTAAACTATGAGATCCAATAGTTAATTGCATTGCCCCAGTTGATGCATTATAAGTTGCTGCAGTAGGAGCATAACTCTTCGTAGGAATAGCACCTACATTAACTGTTACAGAATTATCACGTTTAACAATTCCATCTGGAAGAGCAGAAACAAATGTATGAGTATATTGCTCAGTAGAAGGAGACGCACCAACATTAACAGTAAATGTATCAGTAGTGACAGCAGTAATTCTCAACCATCTACCAGAATAAGGATCATATGTTCTAGGATAAGTATGAACACTATCATTACTATCTCTAGAGCAAGTAAATGTTAATGAATTATTTTCAATTCTTATAGAATCGCTAGTTGTAAATCCATGTTCAACAATAGTGATAACCATTTCACCTGAAAGTGGATTATAACTTGCTCCAGTAGCAGTATAATTAATTCCATCATTATAAATTGGAAGTGATGTATTATAGAATGGATCATCACCTCTTGGATATGAATGATCTGTTTCATAACTATCTTGATCACAACTAAAGGTTATTCCATCCTTTAGCATCTTAATTGTTTCTCCTGACCTTGTAATTCCATTAGGTGTAGAAGAAATAAATGTATGATTATAAGCACCACCAGCAGTAATACAATTAGTAGCAGCACCTTGACCAGTTACAAATGTATGGGCATAATTACCACCAGATTGTATGGCATTAAATGCTGTACGATCAACCCAGTTATGTGCAGTTGTGTCTGTAATAGCACCTTGTCCACCATTAACATTAACTGTTATGGTTCCTGCAGCTTGATCAACAGCAGTTATTGATACAGCAGTATTATATGCATAATCGGCTCCACCTGCAGCTGCAGATCCAGTTGCACGAGGATATTTCTTAATAGATGTATTTCCATCACTATTATAATCGCAAGTAAACCATAAAGATTCAGTTGCTATCTTAATACTTGTTCCGTTAGATAATCCATGATTAACACCAATGGTTAATACCATATCACCTGATGTTGGATTATAAGTTGCATTAGTTACATTATGATTTACAACGGGTGTTGTACCAACATTAACTTTAATCGTTGTATCAGTTGTAGCAATAATAGGTATAGAAGTATTAGATACTGGATCAGTTGAACGAGGATATGTGTGATTAGATCCATTAGAATCCATTGCACATGTAAATGTTAATGAATTGTCTGCAATCTTAACAGTTGTACCTTGTTTTAAAGTATGAGATCCAATGGTTAATTCCATATCACCTGTAGCTGGATCATACGTTACAGCAGTAGGTGTAAAGGTAGAAGCAGTAGTTGCTCCAACATTAACATCAAAAGTAGTAGTGGTAATATTAGTAATAGGTAACCACTTATTAAATGATGGATCAGACTTTCTAGGATAAGTATGCTGAGAAGCATTACTATCCATATCACAAGTAAACTTAAGTGAATCTTCAGCAATTAAAACTCTGTCACCAACAAATAAACCATGATCTACAACAATAGCATCAGAAGAAGCAGTAATAAATTTGTGAGGATAATCTCCACCTGAAATTACTGCTCCTGGATCTGCAGTTGTAAAGTTATGAGTAGTTGTGTCTGTAATAGCACCTTGACCACCATTTACATTGACGGTTATAGTTCCTGCAGCTTGATCAGCAGCAGTTATTTCTAAAGCAGTATTATATGCGTAATCTTTTGATTCTAAAACTATTCCATTACTAACAGCAGAAACAAATGTATGAGGACTTAAATTAGTCGGTGTTGTACCTTGTAGTACATCAATCTCAAATGTATCTGCAGTTACATTAGAAACTGCAATATATTGTCCAGATATAGGATCATTTATACGAGGATAATCTTGCTCACCACCTTGAGCATATGTACAACTGAATTTTAAAGATCCATCATTAATTTTAACTTTATCACCATTACTTAATCCATGATTGGTATTAGTCTTAACTTTCATAATACCAGTTGAAGATACGTATTCAGTACCTTCTATTGCAGTAAATGTACTACCAGGACGAGGATAAGTCTTCTCAGTTGTATTACCATCACCATTAAAATCACAAGTAAAGGTTAATGAATTATCTTTAAGTTTAATACTTTGACCAGTAGTTAAACCATGACTAGCACCAATAGTTAATACTAAATCACCTGATGTTGGACTATAAGTTGCAGTAGATACATTGAAGTTTACTATAGGTGACTTACCAACATTAATAGTAATAGTTTCTGCAGAAACATCCGTTATTTCAGTAGATGTATTGTAAATTGGATCAGTTGATCTTGGATATGTCTTAGTTGTAGCATTACTATCCATACCACAACTAAATGATAATGAATTTGCTTCAACCCTAATCTTTTGTCCCTTATTAAGACTATGAGGACCAACATTTAATGTTAGATCACCATTCTGAGCATTATAAGAAGCATCAGTAACATCAAAAGAATCAGTATCTATGGTAAGAGTTAATACACCAGTTGCTGCAACATAAGATGCATTCTTAGCAGTATACTTACTACCAGTTCTTAAATCATGATCTCCGATGGTCATCTTTAACCATCCAGTTTGTCCATCATATGTACCTGCAGTTGGTGTAAAGTTTACTGTAGGTGATTTACCAACATTGACATCAAATTCATTAGTTTGAATATTTGATATTTCTAGCCAACCTTGAGCAGCAGGATCATCAGGTCTAGGATAACTCTGATTAACTGTATTTCCATCAGAGGTACAATTCATTACAAGAGAATTTTCTTTAATCTTAACCTTGGTTCCAGCTGGGAGATTATGTCCAGTTACTTCAAGAGTTAAAGCACCAGTAGTAGGATTATAAGATGCATCTGTAGCAGTAATTTGAGTTTCAGCAACTACACCATGTCCAGAACCAACTGTTAAAACTAAATCTCCAGATGAAGCACTATATGTTGCTGTTGTAGGTGTAAATTGTGTTAATGTAGCATAATCAGATTCAGTAATAGTTGTATCTGTTTTTTGAACTAATCCATGATCACCTTGTACATCCCAAAGATCATTATTAATGATGTACTTGACCATCTCTTCAACTTTATTAATAACAAAGAGACTTTGAGGAATTTCATTCTCAATTTGACGTAAAGCAATAGGATTCTGTGTACGATCAACATAGAACGCAGCAGCATCCCATATACTACTATTACTACCACTTCTAAGGTCAGCAATAACAGAATCTAAAATGTCACGAACATCATCTTCACAATTAACTTCACCACCAATAACAGTAAATGAAGGGAAGACTTGCTTCATAATATAAACTGATTCATTAGCAATAAAATCTTTATTTAATTCTATTAATATAGAAGCATTAATATATCTCTGCGATTTACTTGCAAATCCACCAGGAACTGTTCCTGAATTTGCACGTGTTGTTGCAAGAATAGCATCATTATTGAAATATTCTCCAGCAGTAAACGACTCTCCTCCAGACCAATCATCATCCCATGTTTGAGCATCTGCACCTTCAAAATGGAAGAGCATCTTGGTATTAACATCTCCTTGGAAAATACCATTTCTAGGAGTAAATGGTACAGATGAATAACGATTATTATTAGATAATCTAAATTCATCAATATGACCACTAAATCCATTACTTCCTGCATAATCTGCACCAATTCTTACTGGTTTAGCAATATATGTACTATTATCAGTACCAGTACCAACTTCTGCACCATCTTTAAGAATCTTAGTTGTTGTAGAAGATCTTTGAACACAGATGTGAGTCCATGTATCAGCAGTAAGAGTTGTGGCACCTGAATTAACAAGATCAGATCCATTAACATTCCAACGTACTTGTCCTGCCTCAAGATATAATCTACCAGCAACTTCCGTTGCTCCACTTGCTCTACAATCAACTAAAGTAGCAGTTCCACTTAAAGAACTAGTTGCAGGTCTAACCCAAAGTTCAATAGTAAAGGCACCTGCTGCAAATGCAAGTTCTGCAGTTGAAGGTATATTAATATAATCAGAAGTTCCTGCAGCAAGTAATAAAGAACTATCTCCAAATTTCTTCTGATCAGTATCTAACTGTGCACTATTAGCAAATGTTGCTGTATGATAATCTTGTCCAGTAGCTTGAGTTCTACCTATTTTACCAACATATACTGTATTACGTGCTTGATTATATCCAATAATCTCTGCCTTAGTATCACGAGTTCTTATAACTTGACCAGATGAGAAGAATCCAGAACCAATTTTTTCTGTAAAGGTTAGTTTTCTTACATTACCTGCTTCACCAGCAGTAAATTCACCAGAATTATTACCATATTCAATCTTATAATTACGTATATCTTCACCTTCAGTTAATGCTCCAGAAGCATTATCGTAAGGTATAATATAATTATTAATTTGTTCGTTAGAAGGAAATTCGGTATTAAAAGCAGTCTCGTTATCTGTATATTGTACAATACTTACTTGTGATTTAGAAATATCATCAAGAACAATATTTGGATAAGATTGAGAAGTAATTCTATTGAATAGTAAACCAAAGAATGAAGAACCTTCAGAAATATTAACTTGATCTATAAACTCATTAGTAACTGGATCTTGATAAGCAGATGTTGCTGTAATACTTGCAACAACCCCAGAAGCAGCACCAATAATCACATCATTTAACTGTATATCATAAAGACCTGGTGTAGATTGATATGTACCTGTAGTCTTACTTAAAGTAAGATCATTGGTAACTAAAATTTGAGTTCCGTAAATAGGAGTATCTTCCTGTTGTGCTACAGCAGCAGTACCATCTTGTGCCCTAGTAACACTTAAAGTAGTTGAATTAGTATTATCAGTAATACTATTAACTAAGAATATTTCAGATCCAAACTGATATTTCTTCGTTGCTTCAAATGTTCCAGCAGCTACAGGAGCATCATTAGTTGCTGTAGGATCAATTACTTCAAAACTAGTTGTAGAAGCACCTATAGTATATCTAAGATCAGCAAGTGGGGTTTCAGATCCCCTTTCAAGGTTAACTTGCTCAACTTTTGCAATATCTCCAGTAAGATTAGTAACTGTTTCACCAAATGTAAATAAACCAATATTTTCAACTGCAGTCTGAGAAACTATATTTGCAGAGAAACCAGTTGCACTAACTGTACATAATTCTCCATTTGGACTTGCAATAACAAATTCACCTTGAGTAATATAACCAAATATATCATTACCAACAACTTTAGTAACTGTCAATCTAGCACCACTAGCAGTACCAACTAAAACTTGTCCTGTGGTTGGGAAAATACCACTAATATTAGTAAATGTTAATTGAACTGTATTAATTTGTGATACAGAAACATTAACATACTTAACACTAGCAGGTGGTTGAGGAGGATCAGAGAAAACTATAGAATCTTGCTGTATTTGGAATGCTGTATTTGGAGTTTGTACAACACCATTTAATACAATCATTAACTGATTAGCATTTGCAACAACTGTATTTCCTTCAACTGTTAGAGGGAATGAAATTCTCTCACCATCAAATAAATTTGATATATCATCAACTCTCTGTACAACAGAAGTTAGAATATTCTCAGAAGATGTTAATCTCTTCTGTCTGAATAAAACTTCAGTATTATTAAATTCTGAATAAATTGGTTCAACAAGAGCGAAATTCTGAATATTTGGAACTGTTGCTTGTCTAGCAAGTTCAACTGACTTAGTTAATTGGAAATCAGTCTCTTTATTTGGTATAAGTCCATATTCATTAAGATTTAACTCACCAAATACTTTAAATGATGCAGGATGAACATTCTTAAGAAGAATTTCCTTCCACTCACCAATAGATACTGCAGACTTAACAGCATAAGAGAAGTCTTGGTAATAATAAGAATCTTGGATCTTTTGAATAATTTCAGAAGGTTTACCAACATCATCAACAAATTGTCCTGTAGTCTTAGTAATAGAACCAATTTCAAGCACACCTTTAGCAATCTTAAGATCACTAATAATACCAGATGACTTAGAAATTACACCAGTAAGTCTTTGACCTGATACCCAACTTCCTGTATAATCTACAATCTTAATAATTCTAGGTCCAATTTGCCAACCAGAGTTGGTAGAAACATATCCAGTTGCAGTTGCAACATCTAAAGAATCTCCTTGATAAACTAATTCACCTTCTAAGAAGGTAGAAGTAATAACATTTGCTTCTGCAGCAGCACCAAATGAAGATGTTAATAATTGCTGTCTTCCTTCACCAGCATTAACAAAAGTAAGACCATCTCCAAGTGCAGCATTAGCAGCAGTAATAGCAAGTTTTAATTGATCATCTTCTAATGAGTTAGCAGATCCAGTAATAGCATAATAAGTTGTAGTACCATTTAAACGACCAGTTGCTCCAGAAGATAACGGGAAGTCAGCACCATCACCCGTATCAACTACATTAAGAGTAACTTCAGCACCATTTACAATACCATGTGGAAATGCGAATTGTAATAATCCCAAATCAAGGTTTACAACATAATTGAATGAAGATTTAAGTTCAACCGTTGGTGTAGATGAATATCCAGCACCAGAATCCTTAACAAGAATATTATCAATACGACCATTTTTAATTGTTGCTTCAGCAACTGCTCCAGAACCACCACCACCTGTAATAATAACAGCAGGTGCTTGTGAATATCCAGAACCTGGATTTGTAACTGTAATACTATCAAGTATACTTGTAGAAGTTAATTGAGCATTAATTGGGAATGTAATCTCAGGACGTAAGGTATAGTCATGAGGATAATCATAACCAAAGTTATTATTCTTAAGTTTTTTAATTTTACCAACCTTATCACCTTTAGTAAAGATAGATGCACCAGTACCAAATGGAGGAATAACAACAGTTAATTCTGCACCAGAACCTGTTAAACCAGATCCAAGAATACCTTCAATTGAGTCTATATCAATAGATGCAGTAGTATATCCTTTACCTGGAGATGTAACAACAACTTCCTGAATTTGACCTGGAATTGTAACTCCTTCATCATCAGACCCATCAGCAACTGTAATACTAACTAAACCACCTTCACCATCTCCTCCAATAGGTACTTGGTTATATGTACCAACAGCATATTCAGTACCTGGATTAACAATCTGTACTCTTTCTATATTTCTTGTTGATAGAATACCAGTTACAATAGGTAATTTAGAATAAAATCCACCAGGATTAACAATTCTAATATCATTAATCTTACCAACTGCAGCTTCTGAACTTGTACTATATGATGTCTGAGAAACAGATGCTGGACCTTCAGGTTCATTTGCTAACTTAAATTTGAATACATCAGCACCTTTTGTAATAGTTGCTCCACTAATACTAGAAATTTGGAAAGTACCAACATAAGGAGAATTAACAATATCAAGATAAGCACCACTAGAAATAGGAGAATCATCACCTAACCTAGAAGGATCGAAGTAATATGAAATATTAGTAACAATATCATTATCTACTTTTAACTTAACTGTTGGTGTTGGTTGACCTTCTCCAGTTACTCCAGGTGTTCCTATCCTTTCAATTGAGTTAAAAGAATATTCTAGTTTATAAAGATTATCTTTAGAAAATGAAAGGTTAGCTCCAACAAGAGATGAATGGCTTAAATCAAACAAATATTGATGACCATAGTACATCTGCAGTACAGGTGATTTCACGAAAACGCTTACGTTCGCTGCGGTTGTGGCAGGACTTGTTATGGCTGCAGATGGTAATTTATATACAAATTCAAGGGAACTTATAACACGATCAACTGTAAATGACCCATCATATTCATCATATACAGTACCACCAACAGTCTCTGATGGATTACCATCAACATATATCATTTCATTAGCAGATAAATAATGCCCTGTATTAGTAATTACATAAACTTCATCGGTATTATTAACAGCAGTAACATTTAAAATCTTATCCAAATTACTGGTTAAACTAATTTTAAGAACACCAGATAAATTTGTAATTTGAGCAGTACTATACGCAGCGTTATATGATATATCACTAGCACTGATATCAACAACTGAACCTACAATAAAACTAGATCCACCAGCTACTTCTTCAATTTTAATACTATAATCTCTAGTATCAAAAGGTTTAAATTTAGCAAATCCATCAAGATTCTGTCCACCACCAGCATTATAAGTTCCATCTAAATTATATTTGTCTAAATCAATATCAAATGTTCCAGGAGTGGTATTATCCACCATAGAGAACACATAATCTTTAATTACATTAGTATCATCAGGAATTGGTCCAACAATACCATAAGTATCTCCTTCATCAAATTGTGATGTAATTAATTCTCCTGTACTTAAATCATCACTCCAAGCATTATTATTAACAGCAACATAAACGTAATTATTAGTAGTATCTACTTTAAGAATATAACCACTATTAATAAATGTGCCATTAGTTTGATTGAGTTGTAATTTAGCACCAACGGTAAAATCAAATGCTTGATTAATAGTTAATCTTTGAACATTATCAATTTTAACAGTATCAGTAACTTTAAAGTAATACTTATCCTTTACAACTGCAGAAACCTTAAGTTTTTGAGAACCTGGAGAAGGTACTGTAGAAGTTCTAGAACTCCAAAGATCACTAGTATAGGTAAGTGTCTCTGTATCTTGAGACATTGTTGTAGTGGCATCATCAAAATCTAAAGTCTGGAATCCTGCATCACCCAGTGTATAACCAGCACTTACCATAGTTAAAGATGATCCTATAACTGGAGTAACAGCAGTACGATTGAAACCTACTTGTGTATTAGTTTGTACTCCTTTATCACCAAGTCTATCAGAATCTGCATTTTTATCTACTTTTAAACCCCATCCTTCATAATCAATATAATCATACCTATTTGTATTAGTTGTAAACCAATCATCATCAGCCCAATCATTAGTAAGACCAAATGCACCAGCAAGAGGTAATACAGCAACATCAGTAGGAACTGTAGGTGTTACTGCTCTATTTCTTAAACGTAAATTATCTAAATGGAATTGTCCTTGTTGACCAGACTGGAATTGACCTGTAGTACCACTCCATCCTGGTTGGTTACCAATATATAAATCTTTACCACCTAAAGAAGTGTTTGCAAGAGTTCCATTTAAAACTGATATTCCATTTACATATACAGTAAATACATCACCTTCTCTCTTAATTCCAATAAATTGCCATGTATTATCAGCATACATCGTTGTAACTGATGAAGTTAATGCACTACCAGCAGCATTAAGTGCTGTTGTGCTATTAGTTACAACTAAAGTTAATGATCCGTTTCCTGGACTTGTTTGATCATAATACAACCACAAACCACCAGTTGCATCTGTAGCATCACCAATACCAACTAATGTTTCTGAATTTTGACCATGTGTATTAGTAGCAGTACCATCTTTATACAACATGAACTCAAGAGTCCAGTCACTAGCAAGTCTAGTTCCTAGGGACGCAGCACTAAACTTAATTGCTGCATTTTCCCATGTTGCAGGGTTTACAGTATCTTTACCAAGTAACTTAGCAATACCATTAGAAGAATCTAGTTGTAAAGCATCACCCTCACCTAAGAAATCTGGGACATAGTGTCCTGTAGTATCAGTAGTTTCTCCAGTAGTAAACTCAAATAAGAATTCATTTCTATTCCATCCAGTCTGTCCAAAGACATATACATCACCAGAATTATCAACATCTAGTGTATGTGCTTGAATTCCTTCAATATTATTTTTATTAAATTCATTGGTGGTATGATTCTTCATCAAACCATTATATCCAAGTTTTATAGTACCAACAGTTTGATAAGTAGTGGTTGCATTTACTCTAGTATAAGCAATATTAAGATCACCAAATATATCAATTACACCTTTATCAACAGCAGTAATACCTGTTCCAGGCATCAAATAACGATAATTCCAAATTAAATCTCCAGTAGTATCTACTTTTCCAACCCAAATACTATCTTGAGTAGTATCATCGGATTTAAGTTGACATGTAGCAGTTATATAAAACTCATTAAATTCATCAACACATAAACTACCATTTAAGAATGAATATAGAGTATTACTTAATTCTTTAACATATTCAACTGTAATAGCACTTGTTCCAATCGTAGCCTTACCAAATGCCATATTAATGTCAGCAGCATTGGCAGATGTTGATACTTCCATGATAAAGTAAACATCATCACCCAAAACAACCATGTCAGTGATTCTTTCTGACTTATTAGCAGATGCTAATTTTCTCTTAATAGCAAAATTACCAGTAGTATCAATAGATGCTATAAAAGCATCATGAGGATAAAGTGAGTTAGTATTAGTATAACCACCGATAATATAACGAGTATCAGAATATTTTCTAAGTGAAGTTACATAATCTGCACGAGTAGAACCAGAAATACCAGCATATCCTTTTTGGAAAGTTAAATTTGCACTTAATCCATCAGCAGCTTGAACATACTTAGCTAAAATAATATCTGGATTATATGCATTTAATAATGCTGAATTTGGTCTATTTTGTCCAACAACCCATACATCATTACCATCAACAGCAATTTTATCAAATGAGGTATAATAAAGACCAGCAGTACTCTCTAAAGTCCTTTCCCATTCTTTAATACCAAGAGAAGAATATTTTGCAACAAAACCAACACTATTTCCAGTAGCATCTTTAGTTTCACCACAAATAAAGACTTCTTTATCAGAATTTACATAAGTATCATTTACCTTGACATAATTATTATTTTCAATCTTGGTTATGTAATAATCTGCTTTTTTATAAACTTGAGGATGACTTAATATAACACGAGGGTTTTTACTATACCCAGAACCAGAATTAACAATATTAACAGTATCAATAGATCCAACAGAAGTTACAATTGGTAGTAATTCTCCCTTAATACCATCACCATCAATTGTAATAGTAGGTGGAATTTCATCATCATATCCAGAACCTGTTTGATCTATTACAATTTGTTCAATACCTTTAAATTGACGAACAGTGAAAGTTTTGTTCGTATCATCCATTATAGGAGTATAGTCGATATAGACTGTATCCTGAGGAGATATATTATGAGGAATTGCTGTCTTTAATACACCATAATTAATACCACCAACGTTTTCAAAAGTGTAAGAAGTTACACTTTCACCAGTAATACGTGAAACTCTAGCAGATACACCAGTTCCATCAGTCTCTGCATTATCAAAGGTTAAAATATCATTAACCTGATAATTTTGACCTGGGTTTTCGATTGTAAATCCAGTTACAGAAGCATCTTCAAATTTAGTTGTAGTTTCAACCTCAATATCAACTTTAGAATCAAATTTAACTTTAGGGAAATAATCAAAAAGTTGTAAAGGTGATTCCTCAAACATTTGATCTGGATCATTAGTCTCATCAGCACTTATGACACCATCTTTATTCTCATCCTCAATATCAAATAAGAGTATATCACCTGCCTCGGTTGTTAAAGCGTTTGTAGAAGCATTTGGTGCTCTTTCAACATCAATATCAACATTCTCGTAAGGATCTCTATAACGAACAACACCAGTAGGTATATTTTGCTGTACAGCAGTTTCACTAAGATTCCAACTATCAACAACAGAATTAAAATCTGGACCTAAAACATATGGAAATACTGAATTACCAGATTCTGTACTATCAATAGTTACAAAATAACAATATCTACCACCTGGATAATCAGGAGTCTTACAAAAACGACCATTATATTGATCTAAATCACCAAGACTAAAGATATACTCATAATCTTCAATAAAATTACCAGCAGCTTCAGATGTAAGTAAAGGACCAGAAGTTCTAACTGGATATGGATTTGTTATTTCATCATAAACTAAATTTGATTTAAGTCTATATGAACTATCTAATCTTGAAATAGGTGATGATTGATCGGTAGGATCTGTATATCCATAAGGTCCATAAATTGGGTTACCATCAAAAGCCCAACCAATAATAGGGGAATGTGCTAATTGATCTTCTTGCTCTAAAATAGCACCCTGAGCATTTTCAAATAAATTATCTCCAAGGATATATCTTAAAGTTTGAGGATTGGATAAGTGTGCATATTCACCACCATATTGATTATTAAATCCTTCAAATACACCTCCTTTTGCATTATCAAACGTAGTAGATGACTGTAAATTATATCTCCATTGGAATACAGAAGGTGTAAATGTAGCACCAGAACCAACAGATGTTAAAGTAATTATTGTACTTCCTTGAACATAGTTAATACCTCTGTTTATAATTTCAATTCCTGTAACTCTACCAGCATTTTCACCATCTACATCAATAGAAGCACGTGCTATAGCACCAAAACCAACACCTTGTATAGACACTGTAGGTGCTGTAGTATAACCTTGTCCAGCAGAAATAATAGCAATTGATATAATTCTTCCATTACTTACAATCGCTTGTGCAACAGCACCCTCACCAGAACTCAATGTAACAGTTGGATTTGATGTATATGAAGAACCACCAGCATCAACATTAACTTGTTTAATTGGACCACGAACAGATGCTGTAGCAGTTGCTCCTGTTCCATCACCTCCAACAATAGTAATAGAAGGTTGAGAGGTATATCCTATACCTCCAGAGTTCATTAAAATACGAGATACAGAACCTTTTGTAATAATTGCAGTTGCAGCAGCACCAGAACCACCTCCACCTACAATAGAAACTAGAGGAGATGTTTTATATCCAGATCCACCATTAGTTACAGTAATTTCACTAATAGAACCATCAACAACTACAGATGCAGTTGCACCAGTACCTCCACCACCACTAACAGTAATTACAGGTGGTGATGCAGCATCATACCCAGATCCAGATGTAGTAGTAGCAATACTTGTAACAGGTCCAAAAGTCTTGGTAGTACTAGACTTATAAGACCATATAGAAACACCATTAACCCATGTTCCTATAGGACCAGGACTAATATTGTTTTTAGTTGAAATAGTTTGAGGTACTAGAGGAAATCTATTTAATTTACGTTGGTTCCCTGGAAGAAGTGCAGATCCAGGAAAAGGACCAATATTATAGTTTGGAATACCTGTAGAAGCAACATAAACGTAATTATCATTAAAAAATGAGTTTTGTACGTTAGTTGTATAAGGTGCAACCGCATTTGAAACGGCATTATTAACGGATTTACCTTTATTAAGGTCAACAGATACTAAAATATTACCTTGTGGTACAACAGTTGCTGGTTGAGGTAATTGATATTGGAAAACAGTTTCACTATCTCTAGATGTAACTAAAAATGTTCCATTATAGATGATTGGATTAGCACCATAAACAGTAACCTGATCACCAACAAGTAAACCATGATTATTTGAACATGTTATAGTAGCATATCTATTATCAATACCACCAAAACTAACATTAGTAACTTCAATTAATTTTTTAACGTTATATAACCATGTTTTAAGTTCTGGTTTATCTGCAGTTCCACCTAACTTAGAAACTGTTAATTTATCACCAGGTAAGTAATATGATCCTGTATCTGTAAGATTGGTTTGTTGAGCATCAACAATACCAACAACATTCATAACAACTTCTTGATCTGTTCCTTTGTTAATATAAACATTAAAGTTAGAAGCAACTTCTGATGCAGAATCCCAATCCTCTACAACACCATTAACTGAACGAGTACACTCAATAAACTGATTTAATGACTTTTCTTTATATTGAACAACTTCTACACTATCAGTAGAACTACCAATTACAAATTCTCCATTTCTTTCTGGCCAACCAATAGTAGAATCAACTGTAATAACACTATCCTCTGGTCCTAATGGTTCTGCAAGTTTTGTTTTATAAGGAACAGTAAAGATACCATTAATAGTTTCTTCTGAAAGTATTAATTCAAATATTTCTACTTGAGAAGTCTTAATTGAAATATAATTTTCTACAAGAGCACTAGCAGTTTTAATATTAGTATCAGCAATATCTTCTTCTTGTGTTAAAAGACCATCTTTAATATCAGTTGGATTTCCACTAACTAATGTTGCACGTAAAATAGTATCAATAGACCAACTAGCATCAGATGGTTTAATAATCTGATCTTTTGGATAAGTAACACTTACTTGTTCACCATATAAGAGTTTAAACAAATAAGCAACACTAAATGATGTACCTTTTGTGCTATAAAACTGCTTTACAGTCTTAATTGCAGTTCTAACATCAATTTTATTAAAATCTAATGCAGGAACATCAGGAAGATATTGTTCTGTATACTTATCAAGTAATCTTTTAACAAATAAAGCATCTAGACATTTAATTTCTGTATCAATTGCTGCTGCAGCTGCAGTTGTATCATTAGAAAATATAGCATTACCACTTTCTGTATATTCGGTAATACCACTAGCTGCTCTTGCACATCCTTCAAATTTTGCCTTACTATATCCAGATCCACTCTGATTAATAGTAAAACCAGTAACTTCATTTACACCAATTTCAACAGATGTTTTTGCTTCAGGTGGACTTTGAATAACAATTTCTGGAGGATTATCTGCACTATATCCAGTACCAAAATTAACAATATTAATATCAGTAATTTTACCATTAAAAATTGCTGCATTAGCACTTGCTCCAGTACCACCAATGTAAGTACCAACACCATCTACTCTATTGTCAACAATATAAACAGATGGAATATCATCATACCCACTTCCACCATCAAGAAGTTCAACAGATGTTACTCTACCATCTCCATCAACTTTTGTTTGTAAAACTTGTGCTCCAACAGGGTCAATTACTGCAATTCTTGGAGTAGTTTCATATCCTTGTCCAGCATTTAATACATTAATACTGGTAATCTTACCGTCAGTTAAAACTGCTTCAAATGCTGCTCTAATTGGATTATCACCAGTTGGTTCATCAATATAAATTGTAGGAACTGTTGTATAATCAGAACCACCATCAGTAATAGTAATTCCACCAGAAATACTACCATTAGAGATGGTTGGAGCTCCTAATTTTGCCCCTCCAGGTTGTTTAAATGTAACTCTAGGGGTAAAAGTATATCCACTACCAGAATTAATTATTTCAACATCACTAATAGACCCATTAGTTACTGTCGCTTTTAATGTAGCAATCTTAGATCCTTCTTTCGTAGGTGCTTGTATTTCAACACGAGGAGGATTTGTATCACTATATCCTTTACCACCATCAAGTAAAAGAGCACTCTTAATACCATTTACAAGTGCTGTTGCAGAAGCACCTACACCATCAATAGAATTAATAGAAACTTTTGGTGGATATTCAAATTGATATGAACTACCAGTTATACTTGTTTTGATGTCAGTAAGTTTTCCATCATCACTTATACGAGCATATCCAACTGCACCAGATCCAAAAGAAGGAATTGGTGCTTCTATAGAGAATACTGAAAGGAATCTACCATTAAGAGGTGCTTCTTTAAAGATAAATTGATTACCATCAATAAAAAAGTCTACTTTAGGTATTAATAACTTATTATCATATACAGCAAGAACATATTCATCTACTAGAGGTTCAAATGAAATACCAGCTCTAGTAAGAGTAAACGCTGTTTTACCATCACCAAAAGAGTTTGAAATATTATCTGTATCAACAATAGTATTCTCAACAAATCCACTTAAATACTGGATATAAGTAGATGCTGAATCATCTGCAGGAATTTTAACTCTAGGTGCAACTGTATAAACAATATTAGTACCACTAATAGTATAATCTATACCTGGAACTAATACTTCACCATATACACTTACAATGATATGTTGTGCTGATGGTGGTCCAATAGGAGCAGATTGAGAAGTTAATGGGAAAATTTTAGTAGTTCCATCAAAATCATTGATATGACTAGCTAAATTAGTCCATTTTAACCTTACTTGTTCATAAGATATACCTGGACTTAATGCAATATTAGGTGCAGCAGTTGTTTTTTCATAATATATTACTTCATCACCAATTAATATTGAACCATTTTTTTCTAAAAATGAGTTAACACTCTCTACAACAATACTCTCACTTGCTGCAGTTATCGGTTCTACTACTTTAGTTGCTCCATCTAAAATACCAATATCTAACTTATCAATATCAAGGTATTGAAGAAAATTATTAATTATATTTTGTCCTAATCCCGTCTTTTCTTGAGATTTATAGTAATATTCAATAAATTTATTGAATAAAGGATAGTCAGACTGGATAAAATCTGGTGACTGACTACGTATAGACTGAGAGACCTTATTTATATTTGCCATCTAATTAAAAACAACTAGAAGTATTAACGGCACCTGCATTCTGTATTGGAGCAACTTCAACTGTAGAAGGTGTTTGATTGAATGTTGTTGGTGTCAAACTATTTAGAGGGATTGTAGCAGGAGAAGTAGAACCTAATGCAGCAACGGTGACCTCTGGAGCAATAATATTAATAATAGTTCCTGGTGTTGAAGCAGGAATAGTAGAATTATTTGCAGGAATTAAATTAACTGGTATTTGTAAATCTGTAGGAAGACTAGTTGGATCAGTTACAGATCCTGTTCCAGTTGAAGGATCAGTTACAGTAGTTGATCCTGTTGGAGGGAGATTTCCACCTGCACCAATAACATTTACAGGTCCAAAACAAACTTTTCCAGTATCATAATCTACAGATCCTGCAGAATTATTGGTATAAACCTTTCTAGTACCTGTATTATAAAATACCCTTAAAAGACCATATCCATCATCTTCAAATTGCTGATCAACACCTGGTCTATCAGCAGTTCTAAATGTTCCTGAAAGAAGAATTGGTTCCTTTTTACAAACACCATCTCCACCATCTTGACTTGGAGCACTATTATAAAGTGAAGAACCAGTAGAAAGGCAATATGTGTTAGTTTGGTTAGTTGCTGGTTTAATATATTTTAAAATACTTACTTGAGAAGAAACATCTCCAATACTCTTATCTGATAGAGTTAATGCCTTCTCAAATTGTTGTAATCTAAAAGTAGAATTAAAATTATTAATTTGAGTTTGTGATGCCCAATCATTTATAGCTTTTTGGATATTTGCCTTAATATCTGAAGCATTACCTTGTCCAGTATCATATTGAGCAAAAACTTTAAGGTAAATGTATACATTATCAACATCAACGACTACAGGGTCAATTGATGCCATAGAATAATCTCTTAATTTTGCTGCTACTTCCTTTTTAGTAGCATCATTAAGATCTGATCCTGTTTTAGTCTTAATCGCAACATAAACTTTTCCATAAACAGGAGGATTTAAAGAATCACCACCATAAGCAACTACAGCATCGGCATTATCATAGATGTTCTTAGTGATAATGGCATAATCCTGTGCTGTAACCGCCCTGTATTGAGCAGAATAGTACCTAGGAGCATTATACTTAATAGACTCAACACTCTCTGCTGGAGCACCTAATTGGGACTTATCCATAGTAGTGACGGATATAGTCGATTGAGTGTAACCATTACCATTATTATCCCGAAGAGCAGATGTAAATGCGAACTTTTGAACATCATTTGCGTCTGCACCAGAAGTTACAAGATATTCTAATTCAATAACTTCACCATCCTTTAATTTTCTTCCTATACTATCATCACCAAACTTCACTTCATAACGCATATCCTCACCTTCAGAAAGGAAGTAAACCCTAGTTGTAGGAGTTAATCCTGTAACATTATCAACTTGATTATAAACATCGGAAGTTGTAGAAGATTCGTTTGGTTTTACTCTTACTGTTAATGTTGATATATCAGCGTCTTCAGAAGGAATTTTATAAATTTGATTTGCAAAAGTATTAACAACATAAGAAAATTTAACAATATTACCTTCTCTTATATCTACACACTTGAAAAGACCAACACCTGTTGTCTGATTTACATTTACAGTTACATTATTAAGAGTAGACCATACAAAATTACCACCAGTTGCTACTGGACCTTTGTTTAAGGTTATTGTTGAAGGATATGACCCATTAACCATTGTTGTTGGGCATTCTATATTAATATACCCTCTAGAAGCAATAATAGACTTTGGAGTATAGTTTAAAATCTTAGATATATTAACAACGTTATCTCTTATAGTAGCAGACGGTAAAAAACACTCATTTAATGCCATATTTGCGTTAAATGAGGTATAATAGGTGTTATATGCTAAAAGATCTATCAAATATGATAGAGCTGCTCCATCAAAATCATAATCTGTAAACTCTTTTCTAGTTCTTAGATACGATTTAATAGATGCTTTAATGTCATTAAAGTCTAATGCGGTTAAATTATTCGGTTGCATTATTCAGGTCTCTGTAAAACAAATGATATTGTCTCTTTTTGTGGAAGACCTACTACTCTATACTCAATTGTGATATTGAGTTTATTGCCCTCATATATTGGGGTAACAGAGCATTTTTGAAGATCAACCCTAGGCTCATACTGATTAATGGTATTTATGATCTCTTCCTTAACTACATCTGCTGTAAAAGTATCTAATTGCTCAAAGAGCAATCCCTGTACTGCAGATCCTTTATTAGGTTGAAATGGTTTTTCACCTGGTCTTGTTAAAATTAAATTTCTAACTGCTTGTTTAATAGCATTGTCATTCTTTTTAGTAGATACATCGTCAGTAAAGGAATTTTTGACCATAGAAATCCCCAAATCCGTAAAACTACGTGATTTTTTAAGATCTTTTGAACCAATGGTCTTTAATGCCATTTTATACCGTATAGAATGTGTACTTTAAAGTCAATTCTTCCATCGGACCGATGGGTTTGATGACTTTCACATAATATTTGTTATCTACCTTGTATTTTTCACAATTAGGGGTGTTACTATGGTTAATAAACCCTCCTAATGGCATTCTATAAATTTCATCATCGATAACTAAATGTGACATACCCAATTCAGTGCCCACTTTCAAAGATACTCTAGAGA
>CEPK01054142.1_pt1 | contig 27235 bp, 23 predicted proteins | sample 356231 | NCBI WGS metagenome assembly CEPK01 (sample SAMEA2620259, study PRJEB7988) | marine metagenome | biome: marine biome (ENVO:00000447); feature: deep chlorophyll maximum layer (ENVO:xxxxxxxx); material: "saline water (ENVO:00002010), including plankton (ENVO:xxxxxxxx)" | depth 80 m
TTTGAAGTGGAAGTAGTGGAAGGAAAAGTCAAAGGTGGACTGCCTCGTCTTGAAGTTTCAAAAGGTGATTTGATTGAGATAACTGTCTATAGCGATCAAAAAGATGAAGTCCACCTTCATGTGTATGACAACATGGCAGATGTTGAACCCAATTATCCAGCTGTAATAACTGTGGAAGCAAGTATTCCTGGAATTTTTGAAGCTGAATTACACTCTGCCGGATTCAGAATTTTCGAACTTCAAGTCTCATGACCGAGTTTTTAATATTCGCCCACGGGGTTGGTGGTCGTCTTGACTTGCCGTTATCTGAATGGCAAGTAGCTTGGGCTGCCGCCGTTGCATTGATTTTTTCATTTGCGGCACTTGGCTACTTCTGGCACAAACCTTTGCTTAAAAAGCTTTCAGTAGGACACCCGATATTCAGCGTTTCTAAACAAGTTGGCTTACTAAAAACAATTTTTCGTTCCATTTCTTTAGTTATTTTTCTTGTTGTTGTAATTGCAGGTTTTATCGGTCAAGACAACACTGTTGCAAATCTGGCACCGATAACAGTTTTTGTTGTTTTTTGGATAGGAGTTGCATTTGCTTCAGCCGTTTTCGGACACATCTGGAGAAACCTCAGCCCTTGGGAGACTCTCGGTAATTTTGTAGATCGAATAAGAGGCGAGGATCAGAGGGATGATTCACCTCCCAATTGGTTGACTTCCGGCTGGTCAGCTCTACTTCCCATAAGTGTTTTTCACTGGTTTGAGCTGGCCTATCACGACGGAGCTAGTCCTAGAGTGCTTGGATGGTGGATTTCTATATACACCATTGGATTAATGGTTATCGCTTGGAAATGGGGATGGTCGCAGGCACGAAAAGCTGAAGGATTCGATGTTCTCTTTAGTGCTTTAGCTGAGCTATCACCGTTCAAGGTTCGTGAAAATGGTCCACAAAAGTCAAAGAAAATGTTTATACGAGTTCCTTTTGTGGGCGTTTCAAACTATGAGATGACTTCTGCTCAGCTCGCTGTGGTTCTTGCTGCTTTAGGAGGCACTGCTTTTGATGGATTTTCAAGGACTCGCTTCTGGGGTGAGATGATTGTCGGACGCACCAAATGGGAACTGACATTAGTGAACACAATTGGACTCATATGGATAGTTGCTCTAGTGGGAGTCGCTTATCACCTAGCAGGCAAGCTGGGCAGCAGGACTACAGGGGATCCAAAGTTCTCTGAAAGGTTCGGAGCATCCTTAATCCCAATACTTTTCGGTTATGACCTTGCTCATTATTTTTCGTTGCTTCTGTTAGAAGGACAAGCTTTTAAAGTTCTTATTTCAGATCCATTTGGGAAAGGATGGGATATTTTTGGTACCGCTACAGATCCGATCAACTGGACATTAATATCCACAGGAACCATTGGTTGGGTTCAACTTATTTCAATTGTTGGCGGTCACTTGATAGGGGTGCTTGTTTCTCATGACAGAGGAGTAGAGAAGTTTCAATTGAAAGAAGCTATGCGTAGCCAGTACCCGATGCTGGCCGTAATGGTTCTTTACACGATGTTCGGCCTAGTCCTAATGACAGGGTAGTTATTTTTACAGTCATTTAGAATTAGTACAAAATGCAAGCTATTGTGTTCAAAATCAGGAGGTATTAGTGGTTGAACGCGAAGAGATGGACTGGGATCTTTACGGCAAAGCAGTAAGGGAACTCGCCCAGACAATTGCAGATGACGATTTTCAACCGGACATCATTTTGGCGATTGTGCGAGGAGGAATGCTGGTAGCTGGTTCTCTTGGTTATGCACTAGCAGTTAAAAACCTTTACGTAATGAATGTTGAGTACTACACGGGAGTTGATGAGCATCTGGATCTTCCAGTCGTTCTACCTCCCTATGTCGATTGGGTTGACCTAGGAAAAGCTAAAGTTCTCATAGTCGACGACGTTGCTGACACCGGAAACACCCTCGCTTTGGTTCACAAACATGCTTCAGAAAAGGTTGCTGAAGTAAAATCGGCTGTTCTGTACCAGAAACCTCATTCAATTGTTGATTGCGAGTATGTATGGAAACATACCGAGAATTGGGTCAACTTCCCCTGGTCTACAGAGCGTCCAGTAGTTGATATAGGACAAGCTGGTTATGGAGTTCTCGACGCGTAATTAAAGTCAAGCGTGGAATGGTGCTCGGTTAGTAGACCATTGAACCAACTCTTCAAGTTGTGAACTGACCGCAAGGATTTGGTCCTCTCTGCCATAGGCGCCCACTAGCTGAATGCCAACAGGTAAACCTTTTGAACTGCCAATTGGCAGAGAGATAGCTGGTTGACCCGTTGTGTTATAGGGCGAAGTGAAAACAGAGTAAGGAACTGACTCTATAGATGCCCTTATCGGATCTTCCTCTTTTGGGACTAGTTGACCAAGAGCAGGAGGAGGTTGTGCAGTTGTAGGAGTAAGAAGAAGATCAAACCCGCTTGACCACCAATCTGCTAGATCTCGTCTTAGTTTTGCCATTACACCTTGTGCCTTCACAAAATTAGTAGCTGACTGTTCTTTTCCCCGTTCAGCCAGAAACCATGTACCAGGCTCCACATCATCTTCCGCTATTTCACGTCCTAAACGTTCAGCCAAATAGGCAAAGTTTGCTGCAATGTTCACAGACCAGTTAGTTCCAAAAGCCCAGCCTAATTCACTTACTCTGTCATGGTCATTTAAAGCCTCAGGAGATGATTCTTCGACAGAATGACCTAAATCTGACAGTAGGGTCGCAGCGGTTTCTACTGCTTTTACGCAATCAGAATGGACTTCCACACGCGGATCAGAAAGTTTGATTCCAATTCTTAGAGGTTTAAAATCATTAAAATTTTCATTGAAATATGGTCTTCCAAAATCAGGAGCTAAAACCCCATCACCAGGAAAATTGATTGCGGTAGCATCGAGAATTGCAGCCGTATCTCTGACTGTATGTGAAACCACGTGCTGTATAGATACCCCCCACTCCTCTTTTTCTGGACCCATAGGCACTCTTCCTCTAGAAGGTTTCAAACCAACCAAACCACACATGGCAGCTGGAATTCGTATAGAGCCTCCACCATCGCTGGCATTGGCTGCTGGTAAAAAACCAGCGGCTACAGCGGCCGCTGAACCACCCGAAGAACCTCCTGGGCCATGATCTAAATTCCAGGGATTTTTTGTCGGGCCGTAGCTCAAAGGCTCTGTGGTAGCGACCGCTCCCATCTCAGGTGTGTTACTTCTGCCGACGATTATAAAACCAGCTTCTTTGTAGCGGGTAACGAGATCGCTATCAGCTTTTGCAACATATTTTGCTTTACGCATTCCTTCAACTCCTGCGTGATGAGGTTCGCCGCCCTCTTCCGCCCAAAGATCTTTGATCAGCATTGGAACCCCTCTGAAAGGTCCATCTGGTAGCTCCGATGAAGCAGCTAGCTCTAAAGCTTTTTCAAATTGGCAATGAATTACAGAATTTAGATCTTTGTCCAAACTTTCTATCCGTTTGATCGTCATTGAAACAGCTTCGACTGGTGAAAGTTCCTTATCTCTGATCATTTTCGCTAGAGAAACAGCATCAAAAAGAGCTAGCTCGTCTTTGGTGTTTGATTTGGGTTGAGTTTCATTCATACAGAGAAGCTACTGCCTAAAAGCGAATTAGTCATTTTCAGAGCGATCAAGATAGTTGTAGACCGTGAAGCGGCTTACTTCTAGGGCTTCCGCAACACTTTCAACGGATTTTCTCAAGTTAAAGGCCCCCCATTTATTGAGAATTGCGACTGCCTGTTGCTTCTGGATCCTGTTCATATCCTCTATTTTTAGATCCATTTCGGTTTCGACAGCAGATATGAGGCGATTTAACACTCCATTCAAATTGGGCCTTCGCAGGCCACCTACAACCTCACCTTCCCACAAAAGTGGCACGTCAGAAGCTGATGTTTCCTCTTTGTCTAGAATTTCGATCCCCAGAACGTCTTGCAAAGGGAAAAGAGCTTCAAGTAAGGGGTGTTTTTCCATATCTAAAGATAAAGATACAGGCATCAAGCGCGTTGACAAAATGTTGAAGTTCCGGCACCCTTAATAGATGGGGGTAATTGTCGCTAAATCAGTAAACGAGGCATGTGCACTACTAGCAGAAAATCCCGATACAACCGTTCTCGCGGGTGGCACTGACTTGATGGTGCAAGTAAATAAGGGCGCAAGTTCTCTGGAAAATGTTGTGGATTTGACTCGTATATCTGAATTAAAAGAATGGACCATAAACGACGATGAGATCGTCTTAGGTTCGGGTATCTCATACTCAGATTTGTCAAAACCTGAACTAGCTTCGATCCTTCCAGCTCTTGCACAAGCTTCCAGAACTGTTGGTTCCCCGCAAATACGTAACGCGGGAACTTTGGGAGGCAACCTAGCGACCGCATCTCCTGCAGGGGATACTATTCCGGTGTTAGTAGCGATGAATGCAATTTTGAATCTCAGATCATCGACAGGACAACGTGAAATTTCCGTAGATGAATTTGTGACTGGAGTGAAGTCAAATGCCTTGCATGCAGGTGAAATTATCGAATCGGTTAGACTTCCTCTACTTGAGGGACCACAGGAGTTTTTGAAAGTTGGTATCCGAAATGCGATGGTGATTTCAGTAGTATCTCTGGCTCTATTAGTAGATGATAAAGGAAAGAGTTTGAGAGTAGGAGTAGGTTCAGTATCCCCAGTTCCCTTTAGGGCTACTGAGGCGGAAGAATTCATAGCAGGAGAATTCGATTGGGAAAATTACAGCCAACTTCCTGAAAAGGTAAAAAGTAGATTTTCCAAACTAGTAGCCGATTCAACTAAACCTATTGATGATCACCGAGGAACAGCCGAGTATAGAAAGCATTCGGTAGCAGTTCTAGCTAAAAGAGCTCTAGAAAGAGTTTGTATTAGGACGGAATCATGATTTCTGAGACTTACGTACTGTCTGTGAATGGAAAAAACCATGAAGTTGTAGATGCGCATACTTCAGAGAGCCTTTTATGGGTATTACGCGAAAGACTTGAACTTTCTGGATCAAAAAACGCTTGCGAGGAAGGTGAATGTGGGTCATGCACCGTTCTTCTTGACGGAGATGTAGTTTGCAGTTGTTTGGTTCTTGCGGCATCAGCTGTTGGTCGTGAAATAACCACCATTGAAGGCTTAGGGGAGGGTGATGAGATATCAGACGTCCAGCAAGCTTTTGTGGAAGCAGGTGCTGTTCAGTGCGGATTTTGTACGCCAGGTCTGCTAGTCACAATAGATCAGATGTTGGATGCAGATCCTGATCCAGACGAGTTGACTGTTAGAGAAGCCATCAGTGGCAATCTCTGTAGATGCACCGGTTATGGAAGAATTCTCGAAGCTGTTCGGATCGCAAGTGGAAATAGGAAAAATCAAAGCGAAAAAGAAGACAGCAAATGAGCGGAGTTCAGACTGTTGACACAAGCATAAAAGGGCCTCGAATAGGAGAGAGCGCTATACGTCCCGATGGCATTCCAAAAGTCAAAGGGGAATTTGTTTTTTCAAATGACCTTCGACACCCAGACATGCTTTGGGGTGGCACTCTTCGCTCTCCTCATCCATCAGCACGAATAGTTTCGATAAATACAACTTCTGCTTTAAAAATAAACGGTGTAAAAGCCGTTTTGACAGGTGAAGATCTTCGTGATGTACCTTTGTATGGTCTTGAGCACCCTGATCAGCCAGTTTTAGCTGATGAGGTCGTCAGATATCAGGGGGAACCTGTTGCAATCGTCGCTGCTGATCATCCGGAGAATGTCAGACTTGCATTAGAGGCAATCGAAATTGAGTATGAGTTGATTAAACCGCTTTCAGATCCAAAACTTGCGCGAGAAAGTGAAGGAATACATCCAGATGGGAACCTTATAAGAGAGATCAATCTCAACTATGGAGACACGCAGGAAGAAGGACAAGTAGTTGTTGAAGGCACCTATGAAGTAGGAATGCAAGATCAAGCACCATTAGGTACAGAATCAGGAATGGCGGTTCCTGCTGATGATGGAGGAATAGACCTATTTATATCCACCCAGTGGCTGCATGCTGACCGTGATCAAGTTGCAGCCTGTTTAGGTCTTCCACCTGAGAAAGTGAGACTTACATTGGCAGGAGTAGGTGGCGCTTTCGGAGCGCGAGAAGATATAAGTCTTCACATACATCTTTGTTTGTTGGCTATACATACCGGCAAACCAGTGAAGATGTCATACTCACGAACCGAAAGTTTCCATGGGCATGTTCATCGGCATCCAGCTCAGATGTGGTACAGGCATCATGCCAAAGCTGATGGCACCTTGATGAGAGTTGAAGCTCGGATACTTCTTGATGGTGGGGCTTATGCTTCTACGAGTAGTGCTGTGCTTACAAATGCAACTTGTTTTGCAGTCGGACCTTATCGGGTGGAAAGTGCTCAAATACACGGCTCCGTTGTTAGAACAAATAATCCTCCGTGTGGGGCTATGAGAGGTTTTGGATGTGTGCAAGTTTGTTTTGCTCATGAAGCACAAATGGACAAACTGGCAAATGCACTAGGAATGGATCCAGTGAAATTACGTTTGAAGAATGCACTTGAAACTGGGGATCAAATAATTACCGGCCAGACAATCAGTGGCACTGCTCCAGTTGCCGAAGTGATAGAAACTTGCGCTAACCATCATCTGTCTGTAGGGAAAGCAACGAAGCAGATGGAACTGCCCGGAGGTGCTGGAAGAACTGCAGATCTAACTGATGTTGTAAGAGGTGAAGCAATAGCAGTTGGCTTTAAAAATCTGATGTTTTCAGAAGGATTTGATGATTTCAGCACTGCATCCTGCCACCTTGTGGATGGACGGGTCACCATTACATGCGCATGTGCGGAAGTGGGACAAGGGTTCGTGACATTAGTTGAACAGATAGTCCGTGAGGTGTTGGGGGTTGAAGAAGTGTATTTAGCACCTGCTTCTACAGCCACTGTAGGGTCAGCGGGATCCACATCTGCCAGTCGACAAACTTGGATGTCGGGCGGTGCAGTGAAAAGTGCGTGTGAGTCAGTAAGGGTCAGACTTTTGTCACGTATTGCAGAAACTTACTCTTTGGATGTCGAATCATTGGTAATAGTAGATGGAGGAGTGGCTTCTTTGTCTAGCGATTTTTCAATCGGCCTAGAAGAAGCTACTTCTGAGCCAATAGAAGTAGAAGAGGTCTATAGACATGCTCCTACTTTTCCTTTGGATGAAAAAGGTCAAGGAAATGCGCATGTTTCTTTCGCTTTCTCAGCACATCGAGCAGTAGTAGATGTAGACCAAGAACTCGGATTAATTAAAGTTGTTGAATTGATAACTTCTCAGGATGTAGGGAGGGTCTTAAATCCTCTACAACTCCAAGGTCAATTAGAAGGTGGAGCCGCACAAGGACTTGGATTAGCCGTTCTAGAGGAAATCAACGTTGTCGACGGTCATATACTGAATCCGACGTTCACCGATTACCTTTTGCCCACTGCTCTAGATATGCCACCTGTAGAAATAGCAGCTCTCATAGAACAACCTGAACCGCATGCTCCCTTTGGAGCGAAGGGTGTCGGAGAACCTCCAGCGATTTCTTCGACTGCTGCTATTGCATCAGCTGTCAGAAAAGCCACAGGTTTGGACCTCAATAGAGTACCGATCAGACCAACAGATATTGTTTTTCCGGAAGGCACTGAAAATGACTGACGATCTTCGAATAAATGGCGAACGTCTTCTAGGCAGAATAGAAGAACTTGCTTTAATAGGTGCAATTGATGGAGGTGGTTCTTGTCGTCTTGCGCTCACCGATGAAGACAGAGCCGGTAGAGATCTCGTTGTTACCTGGATGAAAGATTTAGGTCTTGATGTAAGTATTGACGCAATAGGAAACGTGGTAGCAGTTAGGCCAGGTAAAACCGATGGGCCACCGACTATGACAGGAAGCCATATTGACACAGTTAAAACAGGAGGTCGCTATGACGGAAATTTAGGTGTTTTAGCTGGTCTAGAGATCATTGAGTGCTTGTCTGAAAACGGAATTGAAACCGAGCATCCCGTAGCAGTCGCATTTTTCACCGATGAAGAAGGCTCGAGATTCGCACCAGACATGCTTGGAAGCCTCGTTTACGTGGGAGGAATGACACTTGAAGAAGCTTTGGATATCGAAGGCGTTGACGGAACCAAAGTCGGAGATGAGTTAGAACGTATTAACTACAGAGGGACCTCACCGTGCCCGGGACCTTCACCGAGAGCTTTTGTCGAATTGCATATAGAACAGGGACCTGTTTTAGAAGCAGAAAGAGTCACAATCGGAGCAGTCACAGGAGTGCAAGGAATCTCCTGGACAGAAATATCCATAACAGGCGAATCCAACCATGCTGGAACGACTCCAATGTCGCTTCGCCATGATTCAGGTTACGGTGCGACAGCTATTTCTGCGTATGTACGTGAGTTGGCGTTGGAGATGGGAGGCAGCCAGGTAGCCACAGTCGGCAGATTGGAACTTCACCCCAATTTGGTAAATGTAGTTGCTGGTTCAGCTACTTTGACGGTTGATTTGAGAAACACCATTGAAGCTAATTTGTTGGAAGCTGAAAATAAACTCAACGACTTTCTTACAAACTTGTCCTCTAAAGAGGGTTTAGCGATAGAAAAAAGAGAACTTGCCAGATTTGAACCCGTTGATTTCAGCGAACAAGTAGTAAACACAGTTGAGGAGATATCTACACGATTAGGACATTCGGTCATGAGACTTCCATCTGGTGCTGGGCATGATGCTCAGATGATGGCGAGAGTATGCCCAACAGGAATGGTATTTGTTCCGAGCCATAAAGGTATAAGTCACAACCCACAAGAACACACAGATTCTGATGATTTAGTTGCGGGATGCAATGTGCTATTTCAGACGATTCTTGATTTAGACAAAAAAGATTTCGGGAGCTAAGAAGAAAATGACTCGTGTTTTAAAAGTAGGTGCCGCACAACTTGGACCCATACAAAAAGAAGAGAAGCGAAAAGAGGTAGTTCAGAGATTAATTGCACTTCTGCAAGAAGGGGCAAGTCAGTCATGTGACCTTGTAGTGTTCCCAGAATTAGCCCTCACGACATTCTTTCCACGGTGGTGGTCGGAGAAGATTGCTGAGTTTGACCACTATTTTGAAAAAGAAATGCCCAGTAAGGAAGTGCAACCACTCTTCGCCGAGGCAGAGAAATTGGGAGTCGGATTCCATCTGGGTTATGCGGAAATGACTAGTGATGGACATCGGTATAACACTTCTGTCCTTGTTTCAAAGAAGGCTCAAATAATAGGCAAATACAGAAAGGTTCATTTGCCCGGGCATGAAGAGAATGAACCTTGGAGAGCTTTTCAACATCTTGAACGTTATTACTTTGAACCCGGTGAAGAGTTCAAAGTATTTGGAGCTTTTCAAGGTGTATTAGGTATGGCAATATGTAACGACAGACGGTGGTCTGAAACTTACAGGGTGCTGGGTTTAAAAGGATGTGAGCTGGCACTCATTGGTTACAACACTCCTATACATTACCCACCTGACCCAAGTCAGGACGCTTTGGCGGGTTTCCACAATCAACTGGTTATGCAATCTGGGGCTTATCAAAATGGAATGTGGGTGGTCGGAGTTGCCAAGGCTGGAAACGAAGAAGGGTGTGACCTGCTTGGAGATAGCTCAATAATTGCCCCTTCTGGCGAAGTAGTCGCTCAGTGCTTAACAGTAGGAGATGAATTAGTATCGGCAACAGTAGATCTTGACATGTGCGCAAAATATAAGGAAACACTTTTTGATTTTGCTCGATACAGAAGGCCTGAAGTCTATAAAACGATCACTTCACAAGCCGGGGTCGAAATCCCTGATGGTGTCGCATCTGGCAAAAGCGATAGCGAAGACCAGGAGTAGCTTAGATGACTGCGTTTGAACTAAATGGTGTCAGTGTTGAGACCGACATTTCGCACCCCCATTTATTATCTGCAATAAGAGATGAATTTGGTTTGATATCTCCAAAAGATGGATGCTCTCCATCTGGACAGTGTGGTTGTTGCACGGTTCTAATAGATGGGAAAGCGCGAATCGCTTGTCAAACACCGATGGAAAAAGTTTCTGGCTCGAAAGTTTTCACTCTGGAAGGCTTTGATCCTAAAGAACGTGAACTTTACTCACAAACTTTTGCAGCACACGGTGCCCTTCAATGTGGATTCTGCATTCCAGGTATTCTAGTTCGAACAAAGGCATTGATAGATCGTAAGGGAGATTCCTTAACACGTGAAGAAGCATCTAGACATTTGGGAGCACATCTTTGTAGGTGTACGGGTTACACCAAAATTCTAGATGCTGTAGAGGCACTGGCTTCGGAAGAAACACCTGTGAGAATTGAAAGTGGAGGTGTGGGTAGTTCAGGTGTTCGTTACGAGGCTGAGGCTTTGAGTTTAGGAGACAGAAAATTTATTGACGATATCCCTGCTGAAGGTCTACTCCATGGAGCTGTCAGGTTATCTGACCATGCAAGGGCAAAAGTTTTAAAAATTGATATAGAAAAAGCTGAGAAATGCGAAGGAGTCGAAAAGATAATCACGGCTTCTGATGTTCCAGGTGAATTAAAAGTTGGTTTGATACACCAAGATTGGCCAGTTTTTATTCCTGAAGGAGGTCAAACTTCCTATCTAGGCGATGTTATTGCATTAGTAGTTGCAAAAGATAGAGATACAGCGCGCAAGGCAGCTCAATTAATTGATGTTGAATACAAAGTCTTAAAACCATTCAGTAATCCAATAGACGCAATCAATTCTGATGAAGATGCTGTCTGGGAATTGGATGGCAATGTCCTATCTGAATCAAGCTATGCAAGGGGTGACGTCAGAAAAGCACTTCAGGAATCAAAACATTTGGTTGAAGAAATTTTTCAAACACAAAGAGTTGAACAGGCTTTTCTCGAACCTGAATCCACACTAGCAGTACCAAAAGACGGCGGACTTTATGTGTATTCGGGCGGCCAAGGCGTCTGGGATGACAGAAACCAGATTGCGAAAGTTCTCGGGGTGGAAACTACTGCCGTGACAGTTGAACTTGTATCCAATGGTGGAGCTTTTGGCGGAAAAGAAGATTTATCAAATCAGGCACAGACAGCTTTAGCAGCTCACCTTCTTGGACAACCAGTACGTTGCACCTTAAGTCGTGAAGAATCACTGCTTATGCATGCTAAGCGTCACCCAATTCAAATCATTGTTAAAGCCGGTTGTGATGAAAATGGCTTACTTTCAGGACTTTGGGTCAGAATGATCGGAGATTCAGGACCATATGCCTCGGTCGGGATGAAGGTATTAGAAAGAGCTGCCGGCCATGCTAGTGGCCCATACGTTGTCCCAGCGATTGATGTCCGCTCAGTAGCAGTTAGAACAAATAACCCTGTTGGAGGTGCTTTCCGTGGTTTTGGAGCAAACCAAGCGCAGTTTGCAATGGAAGGTGTCATGGATCGACTTGCAGAAAAAGTTGGTATTAGCGGGTGGGAGATACGCAATCGTAATGTAATTAAACCAGGTTCAATTTGGGGTCCAGGTCAGAAAATGGATGAAGGTTGCAGTGGCGCCCAAGCCTGCTTAGAGGCAATTAAGAAAACATACGACCAAGCAATAAAGGATGGTAAAGCGGTCGGATTAGGTCTTGGTCTGAAAAATTCAGGCTTGGGAAATGGGGCAAAAGAAGTTGCTAAAGCTGTTGTTCGATTTCGTAAAGACGGCAAAGTAGAAGTAAGGCATTGCTGGACTGAAATGGGTCAGGGGGTTCACACAGTTGCCCTTCAAGTCGCTGTTGAAGAACTTGGTGTGGATGCCTCTGAAATTGAAGTAATTGTTGATACAAGTCGAGAAATGAATGTAGGTCAAACAACTGGTAGTCGTGGGACATTGATGGGAGCGGGTTCGGTTGCTGATGCTTGCAGAGTTGCATTGGAAGACGGATGCAAGCCAGAGATCGATTATGAGGGTGAGTATCGAGTCGATTGGACAAACGCCATGTCAGACGATGTCGAGAACCCTATAATTCATTCAACTTTCGGTTACGCAGCACAGCTAGTGATAATGGATGAAGAACAAGGAAAAATCAATCACGTAGTTGCAGCCCATGATGTTGGCAGGGCAGTAAATCCGGTTTTGTGCGAAGGACAAATCGAAGGAGCAGTGCATATGGGCCTGGGTTACGCACTTTCAGAAGGTTTTCCGACAGACGATGATGCGAAGCCCACAAACATGACACTTAAAAGTCTTGGAATTTTAAGACCTAAAGACATGCCTACCGTAGAAGTGATTCTAGTTGAAGAACCGCAACCAGATTCACCGTACGGAATCAAAGGGGTAGGTGAAATAGGATTAGTTCCGACAGCTGGTGCTGTGGCGACAGCCTTACGAGCTCAGGATGGTATTTGGCGAAATAGTCTGCCAATGAGTTTGGAAACCCAGCAGGAAAATTGGCAGGAATGGAATCATGGGGACTGAGAATCAAGTAAGAGTAAATGAGACCGCTGGTCTTGTTTGCGCCCACCATCATCTTTATTCAACTCTTGCTAGAGGCATGCCTGCACCAGCTAGCAACCCAACAAATTTTGAGGAAATACTAAAGATGGTCTGGTGGCGTCTCGACAGAGCTCTTGATCTTGAGTCGATAAAGTGGTCCGCCATGTTGGGAGCCCTCGAGGCGGTCGAACGCGGCTGCACAGCGATAGTTGACCATCACGAATCCCCAGAAGCCATTGAGGGTTCACTAAGCGTCATCGCAGATGCATGCGAAACAGTAGGGGTACGAGTTTTGTGTTCATACGGAGTGACTGACCGCCATGGTGCTGAAGGTGCGAAAAAAGGTTTAGATGAAAACAGACGTTTCTTAGAAGAGGGAGGTAGAGGAATGGTAGGTTTACATGCTTCCTTTACCTGCGAAAATGACACCATAGAGGCCGCTGCTGAAATCGCAGAAAGTTTCGGAGTTGGTGTTCATGTGCATGTTGCTGAAGGACCAGTGGATGCAAAGGCTGCCGCAAGACTGAAAGGGTTTTCAAAAGACAACTGGCTTATTGTTCATGGAGTTCACCTTGAAGACGACCATGGCCTAAAAGGCATTCTGGTGCATAACCCTCGCTCGAACATGAATAACTCTGTTGGTTATGCAAATCCCATCCGTTTTAGTAATGAAGTTGCACTAGGAACTGATGGAATAGGCGCTGACATGCTTGAAGAATTTCGTCTTGCCTATGCAAGACATCGTGAGTCTGATGTAACTGCTTCACCTGAAACAGCTTGGCAATGGTTGCAAAATGGTTACCAGATTGTTCCTGAGGCAATGAGTGATCGAGTCGTATGGAACTATAAAAATATGGACCCCTGGGAACTTGCATTTACAACAGGAGTTAATCCCGTGGAAGTAATAGTCGAAGAAGAAACTATTTGGTCAAATGGACATTCAACCCGAGTGGATGCTGCTGAAATTCGAGCTAAAGCTGCTGAGCAGGCAAAAAAGGTTCATTCACGGTTAGCAGAAGTTGTCTGAAATTTAGAAAAATAAAACAGGAGAAGAAATGACTCGCTTAGCAATTTACTTACAGGATGCTCATTCGATAGACGAAGCTATCGAATATACGAAGCATGCAGAGTCGAGTGGCTTTGAAGCCGTCTGGCAGGCAGATTCTCGTCTTGTTAGAGATGCAGTTGTACCAATGGCAGCATTCGCCGCAAAAACTGAAAAAATAAAAATAGGTTCTGGCGTAGTTGATTGTTGGACAAGAAACCCTGCAAGACTCGCTTCTACTTTCTCAACACTAGATGACTTGGCGCCCGGTCGAATCATTCTCGGAATTGGAGCATGGTGGGACCCGTTAGCTTCAAAAGTAGGAATAGACCGCAAAAAACCGCTAACTGTTATGAGAGAAGTCGTCACGTCGGTTCGAGCACTGCTAGCTGATGAAACTGTGACTTTCTCAGGTGACTTTGTTGAACTTGATGGAGTCGAGCTCGATTATGTCTATCAGGAACGTCGACCCAAAGAAGTGCCAATTTATATAGGTGCTACCGGAATGAAGATGATGGAGTTAAGTGGCGAAATAGCAGACGGTGTTGTTTTGAATTATTTGGTTTCTCCTGAATACAACAAAAGAGCCATGGAACACCTAGAGATCGGGGCTTCTAAAGCCGGAAGAAGCATCGATGAAATTGACAGGCCCCAACTGGTGGTATGTTCTCTTGCTGAGAACAGGAAAGAAGCTTTAGACGCCGCCAGGCTGATGGTTACCCAGTACTTAGGACAACAGCCTCATATTATGAAAGCTTCGGGAGTTCCTGAAGAACTTCTAGAAGAGATAGGTCAAGTTTTGACATGGCCGGCAACACATGAACAGGTAGAGGCAGCATCAAAACTAGTCCCTGATGAAGTTGTCCAGATGATCTGTGCTGCTGGGACACCAGACGAAGTTAGAGAAAAAGTGGCTCAATACATAGAAGATGGATGCACATGTCCCATTCTTTATCCGCTAGGTCCAGATGTCAGATTAATGATCGACACTTTTAGCGGCTGGTCACATGAATAACCGTTTAGTCATAAGGGGATTGCGTTATCCCGGTGATATAGCCATAGAAAATGGTGTTATAGCCGATATTGGTTTGATAGAACCGAAAGACAGCGACCAGGTTGTTACCTGCGCCGGCGACATAGCTACACCAGGTTTGATAAATACACACCACCATTTGTATCAATGGATGACACGTGGGCGAGCAGTTGGTTGCAACCTGTTTGATTGGCTGGTTCATCTTTATCCTGTCTGGGGGAAACTTTCAGTCGACGATGTTCATGCTGCCGCTTTAGTAGGGATAGGTGAACTAGCTTCGACTGGTTGCACGACAGCATTTGACCACCATTATTTGGTACCTAATGGCGATGACACGGTTTTCGATGCGATCGTTGAAGCAGCTCAGCAGGTTGGGATTAGATTACATTTGTCACGAGGTTCAATGGACCTTGGAGAAAGCCAAGGTGGCCTGCCCCCAGATCATGTTGTAGAAGACCGTGAGGCAATACTCGCATCCACAGAATCAATAATTTCAAGACACCATGACGGGGAAATGGTTCACGTTGTTGTGGCTCCATGTAGCCCGTTTTCAGTTACCACAGAATTAATGGTCGATTCAGCAGAGCTTGCCAGAAAACACGGTGTCCGTCTTCATACCCACCTTTGTGAAACTTTAGAAGAGCAAGAGTATTGTCTGGAGAAATTCGGACGTAGACCAGTTGAGATGCTAGATGAGTGGGGTTGGGTTGATGGCGATGTCTGGTTGGCACACGGCATTCACATAGATAAAGAAGAAATGCAGAGACTCGGAGGAGCTGGTACGGGAATAGCTCATTGTCCATCATCAAACGCACGTTTAGCCGCAGGAATGTGTCCAGTGACAGATCTCTTGGAGGCAGGTTGTCCGGTCGGACTTGGTGTGGATGGTGTGGCGTCAAATGAGATCGGTGGTTTATTCCCAGAACTTAGACAAGCACTTTTTACTGCTAGGCAGAGAGAAATGCGACCTGATGCTCTCATGCCAGAAGAAGTTGTTGAAATGGCAACAATAGGAGGAGCTCGTTGTTTAGGTCTGGAAGATTTAGGAAGTTTTACAATAGGGCAGAAAGCAGATATTGCTATTTGGCCAGGTGATGACTTGGGTGATATACCGGACTCGTTAACAGGTTTAGTTATGGGTCCCGATAGGAGAGTGAAGCATCTTTTTGTCGGGGGAAACCAGATCATTAATCATTCAGAGTTAAAAAATGTTGACATGGGTTCAGCTCACTTGGAATTAGCTAACCATGCAAGACGACTCTTTGATGATTGATACAAATTAAATTCAGTGTCAATTAGTTAAAAGGGCTTGCGACCCCAAACGTCGCTTTGTTTTCCATTAATGCACCCCAACGGCGTGTACCGAATTCAAAATGCCACCATTCTTCTCTAAAGACAATGAAATTTTGTGAACGCATCGTCCAATATAAAAACCGACGAAAATCTCTATTCAAACCTGGTATTTCCTCTAAAAAATCGGCTCTAGCTGCAGGAGTAATATCATCAAATCCTGACCCGGGCGCTAAAGGAACATTATCAACGGTGAAAGTCAGGTCGACCGCTCCACCAGTCAAATGCGGAGGTGGAGCAACAGGATCGCTGCTTGGTTCGGCGAACAATTCTTCTGGAATCAGCGGATCTTCGCTTGCGGCTTTAAAAAGTTCATTTTGTAGAGCCAGAGGTCTCCATGCATCAAAAATTCCTAAGCCCCACCTATCCGGAAGTTCTTCAGCTATGACATATAGTTTTTCTGCAACAGATTCACGGATCCAGCAGTCGTCTAAAGCATTTTCCCAGCCCGCTTTCCAGTAGCATTTCAAGGTTTTAATGCGAGGATGGTTCAACGAGACTAGGGGTTCGTAATCAAAATCATCCAAGCAGGGTAACTCAGATTCTGATAATTGAGGGATTGCCTGGGATTCAGGGATATCTATTTCAACTCCTTCTAGAAACTCGTCCACAGGAATAGTTAGAACAGGTTCTCCAATTTTCGGCATGTCAACCACCTAGAACCTGAGATGTTGTTTTAAGTAGGGAAGCCCCACTTTCAGTTTCAAATATGGGGATCATGAATTCATCAAAACCGTGTAATTCGAAAAGAGAAGATAGCTCTTCCGAGCACTCCTTCACATTTCCTGAGATCACAAAAGGAAAAACCCATTCATCTCTCACATGTTGTGCCGCAGATTCAAGACCTTCAGCAAGAGCACCACGTATTCTAGAAATATCTTTTTCATTAATACCTAACTCTTCAAGTACTTCTTTAGGAGAATCAACGAGCCTATATGTCATGTGCGGTCTAACAATTTCAAGAGCTTCATCATCAGTAACAATCATTGTTGAGTAACAAATTTTAGGCTTGTTGTTATTACGCTCAGCACCCATCTTTATTTGATGCACATATTCACCTAACGAAGGTTTGAAAATGAAATCCAACATCACACCATCAGCATCAGATCCACCAAGGTCAAGCATTTTTGGACCACGTCCAGCTAACCAAATCTCAATGTCACACCGACCGTAATCTAATTGAGCTGATTTGAAAGAAAATCCTGGCGCTTCCAAATCAATCCTTTCACCAGCAAATAATTTTCTGCAGGCATAAATAGTTTGACGAACAGTTTCCAGAGGCTTATGACGTTCAATGCCTAGAGGATCTAAAGTTAAACTCCCTCCGGCTCCTATTCCTAGAAAAGCACGACCAGTAGACATTTCGTCGAGAGAAGCTATAGCGGCGGCAGTCTGTCCAGGGTGACGGGTGTAGGAGTTTGTTATCCCAGGACCGACAATCAATTTTTCAGTAGCTTCCAAAATTGCTGTCATTGTGACATATACGTCTCGAGTCGCTAAACCCTCGTCATAAACCCAACAACGCTCAAAACCTAATTTTTCTGACAAAATCGCCAAATCACGGATCAGGTCAATTGAAGTCTCTGGAATAAGATTCACACTTCCTGGAATCATCTAAGAAATCTATCCTTCGTTATGGCTTGAAACCAGAGATATTTCAATTTCCGGCTCAGAGTTTCGTAGTTCTTTTACTAGTTCGTCGACAAGGTTCTGATTTTGAGAAGAAATCTTCGTAATGGCTATCACAAAACGAACTCCTGATTCGAGATTCTTTCTCGAACCATTTTGGTTAAGCAAAAGAAGAGAAGCCCTTTTGGGAGTAAGTCTTTCATAAGAAGAGCAACCAACCACCGCAGCTACCCGTAGAGGTCTATGGCACTGATCTTCAATGACTCTATCGATGGCATCCGCACCAATTACTGCAATCACAGTTGTTACGCCACTAGGCAAAACGGGTTCGTATAGTGCTGGAGCTTTCGCAGGGCGCCGTCTGGCGCCATCTGCTTCAACAATTATCCTAGTTGCTTCTGGTAACCAACTTTCAGGAAGTGAAGGGTCAACTCCGAAAGCTTTCTCACCGTCAACAGAATCCCAGATCATAACAGGGAGATTTCCACTTAACACTGAGACAAGATCTTCTTTAGAAGGGCGAATAAGCAGCGTAGCGTTACCGACCTGATCACTTCCCATTTTTGTCGTTGTGGTAAGGACAGTTCCCTTTCCATGGACATCGCCGAGGGCTGAAAGCAGAGTTGATTTACCTCCTCCTCCAACGAGAGCTACAATCTCGCCTTCTTTGATTTTCAGATTCAGGGCAGCCTGATTCACCCCTAAAGGTTTTATTGTTTCTTTTCCAACCATGCTTTCACAGTTTCCGTTACGCCATTTCCGACAGCTAGAGCTTTGTCAGAAACTTTTCCAACATCGACGTCTATTCCCCTAGGGTCAATATCGCCGATCTTCATTCCGGCCTCTGAAAAAGATCCCTCATTGATCATTCCACGGATGAGACCACTAGTTCCCGCGGTAATGAGATCATCACCTACAGATCCAATCACTTCACCTTTTTTCACTAAATTCCCAATTTCCTTAACCCAACTAACTACTCCATCAGAAGGCGAACGTAAAAGACGTTCACTTGTAAGGCCGCCGACTTCACCTGGAACTCCCGTGTTTGCTTGTGCGTAACCATTCCAAATAACTTTCCCCATATCCGGTCCACGCATGGTTTCGATAACAGCATGACAGTCTTTACCAGCACAGAAACCAGGCCCTAAAGCAATAACTAACTCTGCATCTTCTATTGTCGTATCCAAAGGTTTTTTCTGCATTCTGGCGTCAACAATCACAGAAAATTCAATAGGTGGTATGGATTCACAAACAATGACAGGAATAACATCATCGGCTAAAAAGGCATCTACATTCGAAACATCTTCGACAAGTTCGCCTCTGATTTCCTCCACTTGCACATTTTTTTCAATTATTGCCGTAGAAAGTGAAACTTTTCTTCTTACCGCTAAAGGATTTTCTAAATCTGATACGACCACAGGAATCCCTTTTCTCTTCAACTGCATAGTCACACCAGTTCCCAAATCACCACCTCCACGGACTAAACAGAGATGATTAGAAATCACAGTCAGCTACTACCAGCATTATCTTGTTCGATTATTTGCGACAAGATTGAAAGTGCAATTTCTTGTGGAGTTTCTGCACCTAAATCAAGTCCTATAGGAGAGATGACTCTTTTAAGCTCCTCGTCAGAAATACCAGATGACTTGAGCGAGGATCGAGTCGTTTCCCAACGTCTAGAACTCCCCATCACTCCTATGGATTTAGCATCAGTGTTTAGTAGATGAGGAAGGTTTTGAATGTCCAACTCAGCATTGCGAGTTACAGCCACCACATGGTCACGGTTAGTCAAAGACACCTGCTCCAACGTTGATTCAATTGAACCGGTAAGTAGAAGATCAGCACCAGTAAAACCTTCCGCAATTTCCTCTCTGTCGTCTGTAGCGATAACAAAATAACCCAACCAACTTGCAAGTTCAGCTACGGCTTTTCCGACATGGCCACAACCGATGATTAGAATTTGTGTAGTAGGCATATAAGGCTCCAAGTGAATAGTAACGGTTCCACCACAGACACCTGGGTCACCAGCCATCGGGTCAACCAACTCATAGTTCAGCAGACGCGAAGCACCGTCGTCCATACAGGCGGATGCCTCTCTGATTACTCGTGCTTCCATTTCGCCGCCGCCAATAGTCCCAAGTTGCTGAGAGTTTGAAAGCACCAACATTTTTGTTCCAGAATGACGTGGCACAGAGCGAGATGTTTCCACAACTGTGGCAAGTACGACAGTTTCACCACTACTAACAAGACGATTAAGCTCATTCAATATCTGAGTTTCGTTCATGCCTTTACTTAGCCCTTTTTCATTCATCTTCACCTCCAGAGACGGTCAGTTTGTCTATGAAGAGATTCTCTTTGATCTTCAATGTTGACCCCAATTATCTCACCATTTTGCATTTTCCATTCTCCCGCAACCATCACAGAATCAACATGACGGTTAGATCGATAAAGGAGAAGCTGTTCAAGAAGATTTTCTTCTGTAAGGGGAGTCGGAAAATTTGCATCAACTAACTGGAGATCTGCTACAAAATCTGGTTGAAGAGCTCCAACATCTTCAAATCCCAGTGCCTTGGCTCCTTGAAGAGTTGCCATGTCAAAAACCTGAGCAGCGTTCATTACTCCAGGATCTTGGAGACGTGCTTTATGTATAAGAAAAGCGCTACGCATAACTTCAAACATGTCGTTTATGTATCCGTCACTTCCTAAACCGACAGTTACACCTTTTTCAAGAAGTTCGGGTATAGGAGCGATCCCTCCTCCGACTTCACAGTTAGACAAAGGCATATGGACACAACGAGTTCCAGCATTTGCAATCAACTCGACTTCTTTGTCAGATAGGTGTACACATTGTGAAGCTAGAAAACGTGAACCGTTAATTCCTAGTTGCTCGTAATGTTCAAATGTCCTATGCCCGTAAGTTTTTTCACACCATTCACCTTCGTAGCTTCCCTCATTGCAATGAGCATGGAAGAGAGCGTTATGTGACTCAGCAATCTCGAAGGCTTGACGAAGGAAGTCATCAGAGCAAGTGAATGTTGTGTGGACACTCATAAGTCCTGACACAAGATCATCGTCAGCGGCAGCTTCTATCAAACGAATGTTTTCATCGATTCCTTTTAGAGCGATATCAGAACCTGAGCGTTCAGTGGCTTCAAAACTAAGCAAAGCTCTAAGGCCACGATTATTAACAATTTCCTTTTCTATGATCAGAGAATCAGGAAGTGAAAAAGGTGCTTCCAGGATGTCACAAAATGTTGTTGTGCCGGTTAAAAGCATTTCACTACACAACCATTCAGTTGCCGCAGAAATCATTTCATGATCAATTTTGTCTTCCACTAAGGGCCACCAGAAACTTTCCAGAAATGACCAAAAGTCAGAAGGAGCAGATTCTAGAGGAATTCCATGTGCTAGAACTCCGTACATATGAGTGTGTCCGTTGACAAACCCGGGCATCAGCACCTTTTCTCTGGCTGTAAAAACTTTGTCTTCGGGAAAATCATTTTCAAGTTTTTCATTTGGACCAACAGAAAAGATTTTTCCATCACATATACGCAAGCCCCAGTGTCGCTTAGGCTTCTCTGAGGATTCAGTAATCAACCAGTCTGGTTGAATAATGAGACCGCCCCCCGAGGGCATTGTTAGTCCCTTTGAAGCGCTTGATGAACGCGCTCAGGTGTGAAAGGAAGTTCGTTTATACGAACGCCAGTAGCGTTGAGAATCGCATTTCGTATAGCTGGAGCAACTCCATCTTTAGGGATTTCAGCGACTGCTTTTGCTCCAAAAGGACCGCTATCTTCCATAGTTTGTACTAGGAAAACCTCAGTTTCAGGCATTTCATCTGCTCGATAAATTCGATAAGGCCCAAATGAAGGATTTACCATTTTTCCTTTTTCGTCAAGAACAATTTCCTCACAATGCGCATACCCCAAAGCCTGTAGCATTCCACCTTCTACCTGACCACTAGCAGTCACAGGGTTGATAGCTACGCCGCAGTCGACTGCCATGATCATTTTTATTATCTCAATTTGACCAGTTTCAATATCGATTTCAATTTCCACAAACTGGGCGGCGAAAGGCGGGGGACAGTCTGGTGACACATGAGATCCTGTACCCATAATTTGTTCTTGTTCATTCAGGTGTAAGGAATCGAGAGCTATTTCCTCAAGACTGACTGACCGCCCATCAGGAGCCCATGCCCGCTTGTCGCGCAATTCAATAGAACATGGAATTTCTATGTCTAATAGCATCGCTGCACGTTCTTTGAGTCTTTGGCGTACCACATCTGCAGCTTTTTTTACCGCAGTGCCAGAGATGTAAGTGGTGCTTGAGGCATAGGCGCCAGTATCAAAAGGAGTTACATCCGTGTCGGAAGAATATACCCTTATATCTTCCAGAGGGACGCCAAGAACCTCGGCGGCGATTTGCCCAAGAACAGTATCGGCACCGGTACCAAGATCAGTGGCTCCGACGAGCATATTGAATGAACCATCGTCGTTTAACTTTATGCTGCAGCCACCCATATCTAGAAATGGAATTGATGTTCCGTGCATGCAAAATGCAAAACCTAGCCCTCTTCTAATATGAGGTCGGTCGACAGGGTTTTTCCATGATTCGTCATGCCTCCGGTGCCAAGCAATCGCCCGAGTTCCTTGAGCGACACATTCTTCGATTCCGTTAGACATCACTTTCGGATATTCGTCAAGCTCTTCTTCTACTGTTCCATGCTCGCCTAGATGTGGGGCGATGTTTAGTTCATCTCCGACTTTCACCCAATTGCGCCTTCTGAATTCAATGGGATCTATTCCTAAATCAAGAGCGATATCTTCCATATGAGCTTCCAAACCGAAAAGAGCTTGAGGGGCTCCGTATCCCCTGTATGCACCCGGAACGGGAATGTTTGTGTACATCACGTCGCAGTCGAATCGTTTGTTGTCACAGTTATAAGAGGAAAGACCTCTTAGTCCAGCAACTGTCTGAACCGTATAGCCATGAGTTCCATAAGGTCCGGTGTTGCCAACCAGTTTTAATTCTTGAGCGACAAGGTTTCCTTCCGAATCAACACCGGTCCTGTAAGTAAGTGTTTGCGGGTGTCTTGTCCTGCTCGCAAAAAATTCTTCAGCTCTGGTCAGTTCGAGCTGAACCGGTTTTCTGGTAGCTATTGCCAAATGAGCCGCGATGTCTTCAATAAGCATTTCTTGCTTGGCCCCAAAACCACCACCTATCCTTGGCTTTATAATTCTGACGTCTTTGATATCCATTCCGACTAGTGGCGCTAGCATTCGTCGAGTATGGAAAGGCACCTGAGTGGCCGTTCTAACGACTAATCGTTCATCACTATCAAGCCAAGCTGTAGAGATATGTGGTTCTATCGGTGCTGGTTGAACTTGATGGACTCTGAAAGTCTGCTCGTACGTTCGAGCTGCTGACTCTAGAGCGGAGTCGACGTCACCTCGTTGAGCGAAAATTTGGTGAACGAGATTTCTATCTCTATCAGCAATATCTTCTGTGTCAACTTCGTCGTGGATAACAGGTGCATCAGGTTTTCCTGCTTCTAGTTCGTCGAAAACAGCCGGTAAAATTTCGTATTCAACTTTGATTAGATTACAAGCCTCTTGAGCTATCTCAGGAGTTTCAGCTGCTACTGCGGCGACACGATCACCGACATGTCTTACTTTGTTATCAAAACTGACCTGATCGTGGGGTTTGGGATTCGGATAGGATTGTCCTCCAGAAGCATATTTGACACGGTTAATATTCTCATGATGTATTACGGCGTGAACACCTGGAAGGGCATTAGCTTCTGAGTCATCTATTGAGATAATTCGTGCATGAGCGTGAGGGCTTAGAAGAACTTTTGCGTGCAGAAGACCTCTGATGTCAAAATCTGCTGTGAAAGCCGGGTTTCCTTTGACAAGGCGGACTGCATCAACTTTTATTTCTGGTTGTCCCACTACTGATGTTGATGGAACTTCTGAGGAAGGAACCAGTCGAGGTACTGCATCTGAAGCGTCCGGTGGAGAGTCATTCGGATCCACTTCTACAGCATTGACTCCGTCAGTCATCGGTTTCAGGATTAGGGGCCTGAAAGGCTCTGGTTCCTCTCCTCTTAGTAATGCAGCAGCCTGTTTAATTGCTGCTACAGGTTTAACATAAGCAGTTTCCCTATCGAGAATGCCTGAAAGCATGTCACGAATCTCAGTTTCAGTTGGTGTGGGATTTTCTTCTAAAAGTTGCAAAGCGCCAAGGATCATTGCTCCCACTGAATAGCCAGATTGCATTGCACCAGTTGCAGCGAAAGCAGCTTGAACGGGATGCAGGGATGCTTCTGTATTTAATGATTCAAGCGTTATAACAGAATGTCCGTCTGCTTGAGCTGCCAAGATAACTTCGCTACTGGCTAGTCGACCATCAAAAAGGACAGCTGAAGCCCCTGTTTCTCCAGAAGAAGAACCGAAGCGTACACTAGACATGCCTTCTCGGCGGAGTACTGTCAGTAAAGTTTCATGAACTTCGCAATCGATTTCACGTTTTTGACCATTAAGTTCGATTGTGATTCTCATCAGTTTTCACCATCCATTGAATTTAAAGTTCTAGATGATAGAACTTCGGCTAACTGCATTCTGTATTTTGAGCTACCGCGAAAATCGCTCGGGGGTTTCAATGAAAGTGTCGGATTTTCATGATCGACAAGAACAGGAGTTGTGGCAACTCCTGTTATCGCCATACGGTAACCGTCAGCACATTTTCTTGTTGTCACTGAAACGATTGGTGTATCAGCGGGAGTTCTTCCTGTCGATTCAAAAACACACTTTCCATCGGTTGCAACGCTTATAGACAGGATCAGCTGTGAGTTGAATATTTCCAAGTTGCCCAAAACATCAGAGATAGGACTAGTTGACTCTCCATTGGGACCTAAAATTACCACTTCGGCATCATGGACTAAGAGGCAAGCTAGTAGCTGACTATCAGAATCAGCACTGGCTACTGTTCCTCCTATAGTTGCCAATGCTCTTAGAGTGCTTGGCAGTTCTGAACGTGCAGAAATCCTAATCGATTCGGGGCAGTTAGTATTTTTAATTATTTCATCAAGAGTGACCATTGAGCCGATCTGTAGTCTTCCTTCTGCTTCCTCTATTCTTTTGAGGTCAAGCCCTTGAAGGTCCACTAAATGGAGGGGTTCCACATCATCCCCAGCGTTTAGTAGAGTGCCCCCAGCGAGGGGGATGTGTTTTTCCTGAGAGATGAGATTTAGTGCGTCTTCAAGACTTTCAGGTCTTTGATATGAGATAATTTTCGCCATTGTTTCCTAGTTTAAATTTTCGCAACTTTGCTTCAAGAAGAAATTATCAGCAACTTAGCGATTGTCAACGTTCCACACATAAGGTAAATATATAAAACTAGATCTACCAATGAAAGAGAAAGCAGAGATGTCAGTAATAAAGATTAATGCAATTACCGTGCCAAAAGACTTGGGAGATGAAGTAGCTCGCCGTTTTGCCGGAAGAATCAAGGCGGTTGACGGCAGAGAAGGGTTTCAGGGCTTCGAGTTGATGCGACCTACCGATGATCGAGAAACCTGGTTGGTGGTGACTCGATGGGACACGGAGGAAGATTTTCTTTCATGGGTACAATCACCAGATTTTGCAGAAGGCCACCGTTCCGCAATGGAAGCCGCAAAAGAGCACCCTGAACCGTTGCCTTTAAAAGCTGAACTTTGGTCATACATAGTTGAGTTACAAGCAGATGGTTCTAATTCTGTGAACCAGTAACTTAAATCAGTCTTGTAGCAATGCCCGCTTTTTCAAAAACGCTTTTGGCACATTCGGTTGCCCTGCGAATGACCTCTTTTTCGTCAGTGAAGGTCACCTCTTTATTTTTGATTAGCAATTTTCCATCTACCATGACATGCAAAACGTCTCTCGGAGTGGAGCAATAAACTATTGCTGACGTGACTCTGTGTACAGGTGCAGCGAAAGCGGTCATCAAATCAATTACGACAAGGTCAGCCTTTTTGCCGACCTCTAATGACCCAATCTCATTTTCCTGACCTATGAGTCTCGCTCCATGTCTACATGCTAAGTGAAGAACTTCTTCAGGTTCTAAAACACTTGCATCTAATCGATCAACTTTTTGTAAAAGAACAGTAGCTTTGCAAGTTTCGAACATGTCTTGGCGATTGTTGCTTCCGGGACCGTCAGAAGCGAGAGCGACAGTTATTCCGAGATCCAGCATTTCTTTAATTTTTGCTACTCCAGAAGCTAGATACATATTTGAAACTGGGCAGTGAACAACAGAAGCTCCTCGTTTTGATATCAGTTCAAGCTCACTTTCATCCAGCCAAATAGCATGAGCTAGCTGTATGTCAGGTCCTAAAATCCCTAAAGAATCGAGCCAATGAACGTGCCTGAGGCCGCGTTCTTCCAAATTCATTTCAACTTCAATTGCGGTTTCAGCACAGTGTAGATGCGTCGAAGCACCCCATGCTCTTGTTGCAGCCACAGTTTCAGTCATCGCCTCATCAGAACAACCCCAAGGAATCAAAGGTGCTAGTCCTATTTGAATACGATTGTTTTCAAATCCGTGCCATTTTTCATATACGGGGTTTATACGTTCCAAAACTGTTTGTGCTGATTCCGTAAGAGGTGGATGATAATTTCGATCAGCCCACCCGCTAGCGAGTACGAACCTCAGTCCGACTTCAGATGCGGCTTGGCAAACAGCATCATCTATTTGTGGGTCTATGTGAATATATTGATGGTCGACAACAGTAGTAGCGCCGCCCCTAAGATTTTCAATTAATCCCAGAGTGGCAGCAGCTTTAGCGGTGTCTGCATCCAATTCTGTAGCTCCCGGCCAGATGCAGTCCTCAAGCCATTCAAGTAGAGGCTTGTCATCTGCGAGTCCGCGGAAAAAAGTTTGGAAAAGGTGAGTGTGTCCATTAATCATCCCCGGCATTATGGCTGAGTTTTGGGCATCAATTAATTCAACGGCTTCTTTCCGTATGCTTTTCGGGGCATCTCCTGCATCAAGATTTTCGATTATGCCATCTTTTACAAAAACCCAACCAGTATCGAAAACAGAGTTTGAGTCATCAAGAGTTACGACTGTTGAGTTCTCAAAGAGTACTGAAGTCATTACATTGACCAGTCTGCGAAGGCGTCAATAACTGGGACCATGTCATCCATTAGCGGGTAGAGAATCGGACAAGTAACACCAGCGTCGACATATTCTTCAACTGTTTCGCGACACTGACTGCTTGTACCTGCTGCCATAAGCGATTTTACAAGATTGTCAGGAATGAGATCTGCAGCTTTCCTGTAGTCAGCTTCAGTAGCGGGCCAACCAACTACTTCTTTAACACGCTCGACTAGATCTGGATCAGCTCCGCTGGCTTTCATAATGTGGGGTTCAGTTCCTAAATAGTAAGCAACAAGTGATTTTCCGGTTCTGATGGCTTCATCGGGATCTTCATCAGAAAGAGAGCAAACTAAAAGCTCAGGCCGGTCAATTTGCTCCAGAGTTCTTCCAGATTTTTCAGCTCCTTTGGAAACGAGTTCAACAGCTTCACGGATATAAGACGGTGTGACAACATAGTTCAGAACCACACCGTCGCAAATTTCACCAGCTAGTTCTAACATTTTTGGACCAGTAGCACC
>CEPK01077963.1_pt1 | contig 27159 bp, 18 predicted proteins | sample 356231 | NCBI WGS metagenome assembly CEPK01 (sample SAMEA2620259, study PRJEB7988) | marine metagenome | biome: marine biome (ENVO:00000447); feature: deep chlorophyll maximum layer (ENVO:xxxxxxxx); material: "saline water (ENVO:00002010), including plankton (ENVO:xxxxxxxx)" | depth 80 m
AGAATGGATTTCAAAAAACTCTATTAACTTGGATGATATTACTTCAAATGATTCTTCTGATAACTACGATGGAGTAAGTCTTCTTGAGCAACAAATGGCATATGGCTATTCAAGTGAAGATGTTGAACTACTTATTAGACCAATGAGTCAAACAGGAAATCAACCAAATGGATCAATGGGTAATGATGCTCCATTAGCAGTACTATCTGACAAACCCCAAAACCTATTCTCATATTTCAAACAATTGTTTGCACAAGTATCCAATCCTCCACTTGACCCTATAAGAGAAAAAATTGTTACACAAATGAGCATCCTAGTTGGAAAAAGAGAAAATTTGCTTTCTGAAACATCCGATCATGCTCAACTTGTTAAAATCGAGCGTCCTATTTTACTAAATAACGAAATAAACAAACTTTTAAATATTAATAAAGATGGAATTAAGGCAGAAAAAATAAATACTACTTTTGATGTCAGAAAAGGGAAATCAGGATTCCTTAATGCGTTAGAAGAAATCAAAAAAAATGCAGAAAAATCTATTAAAGCTGGCTCTTCTATTTTAGTCCTTTCTGATAGAGGAGTTGATAGTAAGCGTGGAGCATTGCCGTCTCTATTAGTAGCAGGGACTCTTCATCATCATTTAATAAGAAAAAATTTACGAGACAAAGTTGATCTTGTTTATGAAACAGGAGAAGCAAGAGAAGTTCATCATTTTGCTTTATTATTTGGATATGGAATTTCAGCTATTAATCCTTTTATAGCTCTTGATACAGTCAAGAGTTTTTCAGAAGAATCTAACTCAATTAAGAATCAAGAAAACTTTTGTAAAGCTTCTATTTCTGGTGTGCTAAAAACTATGTCAAAAATGGGTATCTCTACACTTCAAGGTTATATGGGAGCCCAGCAATTCGAGGCTGTTGGTATAGGTGAAGAATTAATTGAAAATTCATTTAAATGGACCCCTTCAAGAATTGGAGGAATTGGATTAGATGAAATAAGTGACGATTATCTTCTTTTTCATAATAATGCTTTTACAGAATCAGAAATCCCTTCTAACCTAAAACTTGATCTTGGAGGATTATATCTCTGGAGAGGAACAGGTGAACGCCATATGTGGTCACCAGAAACTATTTCTTTACTACAAAAAGCCGCAACCCAAAATGATGCAAGTACTTATGAACAGTTTGAGGATGCAGCAAATAAAGATTACTATGGTGACATCACAATTAGAAATCTTTTGGATATTAACTATGATGAATCTAAGGCTATTGATATAGAACAAGTCGAATCAGAAATAGAGATTTTGAAAAGATTTGCTACTGGAGCTATTTCGCTTGGATCAATTTCAAGAGAAGCCCATGAAACATTAGCAATTGCTATGAATCGAATAGGTGCTAGGTCAAATACAGGCGAAGGTGGAGAAGATGAATCAAGGTATACTCCTGATGCAAATGGAGATTCAAGAAATTCTGCAGTTAAACAAGTAGCTTCAGGAAGATTTGGAGTAACAGCAAATTATTTGGTCAATTCTAAAGATATACAGATAAAGATGGCTCAAGGAGCAAAACCTGGTGAAGGTGGAGAAATTCCTGGTCATAAGATATCTGAGTATATAGCTTCTATAAGAAAAACGACTCCAGGGGTTGAACTAATATCTCCTCCTCCTCATCATGATATTTATTCAATCGAAGATATGGCTCAACTAATTCACGACCTAAAAAATGTTAATGAAAATGCTCGAATACATGTAAAGCTTGTTTCAGAGGTAGGTGTAGGAATAATAGCAGCAGGTGTTTCAAAGGGTAAAGCAGATGTAGTTCTAATATCTGGCTTCTCTGGAGGTACAGGGGCTTCTCCTTTATCATCTATTAGGCATGCGGGATTACCATGGGAGTTAGGAGTAGCTGAAACTCAACAAGTATTAGTTGAGCAAGGCTTGAGAGACAGAATAATTGTTCAAACTGATGGTCAATTAAAAACAGGAAAAGATGTTGCTATAGCTACAATGTTAGGTGCAGAGGAGTGGGGAGTAGCTACTGCTTCCTTGATAACAATGGGTTGCATAATGCTGAGAAAATGTCATTTGAACACATGCTCAGTTGGAGTTGCAACTCAAGATCCTGAACTACGAAAACTGTTTAAAGGAACACCAGAAGCAGTAGTAAATTATTTTCAATTTCTAGCCAAAAGCCTAAGATCAGAGATGGCAAAACTTGGATTCAAAAATGTAAACGAAATGGTAGGCAGAGTTGATAAATTAATCCAGAGAAAAGATATAGATCATTGGAAAGCAAAAAAAATAGATTTATCAAGAATTCTATATAAACCTAAAGGTATCGATGGTCAAAACTCCTTCTGCAGTACTAACCAAGACCATCAACTTGAAATAGCTCTTGATAAAAAAATTATAGAAGAGATTGATTTTGAAAAAATAGATAATGTTAAACAAGAATTAACATTTGATATTAAGAATGTTAATAGGACTGTTGGTGCAATTATTTCTGGAAAGTTAACTAAAAAATACGGTGAAAAAGGCATACCAAAAGATAATCTGAAAGTAAATTTCAAAGGTTCTGCTGGTCAAAGTTTTGGAGCTTTTCTAAGTAAAGGCATTTATTTTAAACTAATTGGAGACGCAAATGACTATTTTGCTAAAGGTCTTTCTGGGGGAAAAATAGTGGTCAGCCCTGATGGCAAAAACCCTGACTTTAAACCAGAAGAAAATATAATAATTGGTAATACTGCATTGTATGGTTCAACTGGAGGAGAAGTATACATAAATGGAATGGCTGGAGAAAGATTCTGTGTTAGGAATTCAGCTGCCTATGCAGTTGTAGAAGGTATTGGAAATCATGGATGCGAATATATGACAGGAGGCATTGTTGTTGTATTAGGAGAGGTTGGAAGTAATTTTGGTGCAGGAATGAGTGGAGGTATAGCTTATGTATATGATAAGAATTCAACTTTCAAGGATAATTTCAACTCAGAGTTAGCCGATATTAATGATGTTAAAATAAACTCAAAGGATGAAAAAGATCTTATAGAATTAATAAAAAAACACCAATCTTACACAAATTCAAGTAGAGCAAAATATATAATTGATAATTGGGATAGTGAGATCAAAAGTTTCAAAAAAATTATTCCAAGAGATTATGCAAAAATACTAAATAAATTAGAAAAAAGTAATAAAGAAAAAGTAAATGGGTAACATTTCAGGATTCAAAGAAGTAGACCGGAATTCAGAAAAAAGAATTTCTGTTGATAAAAGGGTTAAAAACTGGAAAGAAATATATATTCCATGGTCAAAGGAGGAAGCTTCTGTTCAAGCCTCTAGATGCATGGATTGCGGAGTTCCTTTTTGTAATAATGGTTGTCCCTTAGGTAATCTAATTCCTGAATGGAATGATCTTGTATACAAGAAAGATTGGGAGAATGCTTATAAAAGATTAGCAGCCACCAATAATTTTCCTGAGTTCACAGGAAGAATTTGCCCTGCACCCTGCGAAGCCTCATGTACTTTATCAATTAATAACGATCCCGTTTCAATTGAAATGATTGAAAAGAATATCATAGAAAAAGCATGGGAATCAGGTTTAGTAAAACCAGAGCCTCCAAAAAGTCGAACTGATAAGAAAATAGCTGTTATTGGATCAGGTCCTGCTGGTCTTGCTGCTGCTCAGCAGTTAAATAGAGCTGGACATAACGTTACTGTATTTGAAAGAAATGAAGAGCCTGGTGGACTTCTGAGATATGGTATTCCTGAGTTCAAACTAGAAAAAAATATCGTAAGAAGAAGAATTGATCTACTTGAAGAAGAAGGTATTGAATTTAAGTGTTCAACAAACGTAGGAATTGATATTAAATCAGATGAACTTATGAATAAATTTGATGCAATCTGTCTTGCTGGAGGATCAACAGTTCCGCGAGATCTTCCTATAGAAGGCAGAAACTTGGATGGAGTTCATTTTGCAATGGAACTTCTGTCTCAACCAAACTGGGAAGATAATTCTCAAAAAGTTCCAATATCTGCTAAGAATAAAAATGTTGTTATTATTGGAGGAGGAGATACAGGTGCTGACTGTTTAGGGACATCTATTAGGCAAGGAGCAAAAAAAATAACACAAATAGAAATAATGCCAGAACCACCTGAAACTAGAAAAATTGGTAATCCTTGGCCCGAATGGCCAATGATCCTAAGAACATCCTCAGCTCACGAAGAAGGTGGTGATAGAGAATTTAGTGTCATGACAAAAAATTTCTCTGGTAAAAATAATGTCGAAAAACTTATTTGCGAAAAAGTTGAATGGATAGACAATAAGGATACTGGAAGACAAGATCTTAAAGTTATTGAAAATAGTAAATTTGAAATTGATGCTGATCTGGTTTTATTGGCAATGGGATTCGTACATCCTCTTCAAGAGGGTTTGCTAAATGATCTTGATGTTGAGCTTGATGAAAGAGGAAATGTAAAGACTGATAATAATTTAATGACTAATATAGATTCTGTTTTTTCCTGTGGAGATATGGAAAGAGGACAATCACTAGTAGTTCATGCAATTGCAAGTGGACGTTCCTGTGCCAAAAAAATAGATATGTTTTTACAAGGAAAATCTAAGCTTCCAGATGTTAGAGGGTATTTCAGGAATAAATTATAGAAAATTGGAACTTAAGATGTCTAATATCAAGATATCAATTAATCAAATAAATACAAAAGTTGGTTCACTTTATTCCAATACAGAAAAAATTATTGAAAAAATTACTGATGCTATCAAGAATGAATGTGATATTGTTTGCTTCCCAGAATTAACAATTACAGGTTATCCTCCTGAAGATTTAGTGCTAAGTGAAAATTTTGTTGATAATAATTTGAAAGCATTAGATCAGATTATTGATTCTACAAAAAATATAACAAGTATTGTTGGATTTATAGATAAAGAAAAAGATAAATTATTTAACTCAGCAGCTATAATTTCAAATCAAAAATTAATTGCTACTTACAGAAAAAACAAGCTGCCCAACTATGGGGTATTTGATGAAAAAAGGTATTTTACTTCAGGAAATCAAATCATCACACTTAATCATCAAGATGTGAAGGTAGGAATCAGTATTTGTGAGGATATATGGGAAGACTTTGAAGTTTGTAAAATTCAATCAGAATTGGGATGTAACCTAATCATCAATATAAATGGATCTCCTTTCGATACAATAAAAAAAGAACAAAGAGAAAAACTATTGTCAAATGTCTCTAAAGAGTGTAAATCCCATCTTATTTACGTTAATTCAGTGGGGGGACAAGATGAGTTGATTTTTGATGGAAGTTCACTTGTTTATGATGATTTGGGGAATAAAATATTAGCATTACCAAGCTTTATAGAAACTAGTGAGGAGCTAACTATAGATTTGACAACTAAAGATTTAGAACAGGTAAAATCCTCAAAAAAATTTGAAATCACTAATAAGAAAATAAATATAAAATCACATATCAAAGTAGATAAAAAGAAAAAACTTTCTACTACATCCGGAATAGATGATATTCTTAATGCCTTGATTTTGGGGACAAAAGACTACGCAGAAAAGAATGGTTTTGAGAAATGCTTGGTAAGTCTCTCTGGAGGAATAGATTCAGCATTGGTTACTACCATTGCTTGCAAAGCAATGGGAACCGAAAATGTAAGGGCAGTAACATTACCATCAAAATATTCATCTGAACATTCTGTTTCAGATTCTAAAAAACTTTGTGATAATTTAGGGTTAGACCTAATAAATATTCCAATAATAGAATCACATAGTTCAATGACTAATAGCTTAAAAGGGTTATTTGAGGGTACAGAATCAAATAATGCAGAGGAAAATCTTCAGGCTAGAATAAGGGGAAACTTGATTATGTCTATATCAAATAAGTTTTCGTGGTTAGTTTTATCTACTGGTAATAAATCAGAAATGGCAACTGGTTATGCTACACTATACGGAGATATGGCAGGTGGATTTTCTGTATTAAAAGATGTCCCAAAAACAATTGTTTACCAATTAGCTAATCATATTAATAAAAATCAAGAAATAATCCCAAAAAATATTATTACTAAATTACCATCAGCTGAGCTTAAGCCTGACCAATTTGATCATGATACTCTTCCTGACTATGAGATTTTGGATCTAATAATTGAACTTTATATTGAACATAAAAAAACTTTTAAGGAAATAGTAAATAATCAAAAAATAATAAAAAATATTTCTAAAGAAAAAATATTAGAGATCCTTACTATGATCGATCGAAATGAGTACAAAAGGAGACAATCTCCACCTGGTATAAAAATAACTCCTTTAGCTTTTGGAAGAGATCGAAGATATCCAATAGCTTCAGATTATAAATATACTTACAGAGATTATTGATCTTCATAAAAAATTCATATTTCTCAACTATAATTTAATGATGAACAAATTAAAGACAATAGCATTATTACTCAGCTTATACTTTATCTTGGCTTGCGACAATCAAAATTGGGAAGAACCAATTAGCAAAAAAGAGTATAATCCAACTGAAATTTCTACAATTTTTGAAAATAACTATAAAGATATATTTTCAGAAGTGGTCGAGTCAGTTGTTCAAATCAATCTGTATAACACAGACAGTAGAGGTATTCCTGCAAATAAAACTGGTGCCGGTTCAGGTTTTTTTTGGGATAATTCTGGGAATATAATAACTAACTATCATGTTATCCAACCAGCAATAAATTCTAGAAATACTTCTATAATAGTCCGAACTTATAATAATGACGAATACCAGGCGATTATTCAAGGTTATGATTCTTACTCAGATTTAGCTATCATAAAAATTCAATCAAACGAAAGTTTCACTCCTCTTGAATTGTATGATTCGGATATCATATCCCCTGGAGAACTAACACTTGCTATAGGAAATCCTTTCGATCAAGAATTCACATTAACAACAGGTATAGTTAGTGCGATAGGAAGAACATTGGATTCAACTTTTACACCATATAAAATTCCTAGCGTTATACAAACTGATGCTGCTATAAATCCTGGTAATTCTGGAGGGCCTTTACTTAGTTCTGAGGGTAAAGTAATAGGAATAAATACTCAGATTAAAAGTAACTCAAGGCAAAATTCAGGAGTTGGCTTTGCTGTTCCAGTAAACCTTGCGAAACAAGTTGTTCCAAGTATAGTTAATGGAGATAAGCATATGTATTCATACCTAGGTATTAATGCATTAAATTTAGATTATGGGTCTAGAATAAGAGCAAATGTACAAGAAAATTTTAAGGGAGTTTTGATACTGGATGTTCTTAATGAAGGTCCCGCTCATCTTGCTGGAATTAAAGGGGATTCATCAATACAGCCTGATCTTAATTTTGATGGAGATATTATAACTAAAATAAATGATTACAAAGTTGATACATTTGAAGACTTAATGTCCTATTTAGCACTTAACACTACAGCTGGGGATATAGTAAAAATAGAAGTAGTTAGAGATTATAACTACATGGAACTTGACGTAAATCTGAGAGCAAGACCTGATTAAACAATTGGGTTGACAGATTACTTGAATTATTTAGAACATTTGTGCTATATTCAAAATATAGTATCATCTAGGAGACGAAAAAGTGGCTAACAAAAAAACTGTCAAAACTGAGAATAAAACAATTGAATTAACAATTGAGCAAATAGAAAAAAGCTTTGGTAAAGGAGCTGTCATGCGGATGAATGAATCCGGAGATATGGCAGAGAATATACAAGCTATTTCAACAGGATCAATAGGACTTGATCAAGCATTGGGTATTGGAGGGGTTCCTAGAGGAAGGATAGTTGAAATTTTTGGTGCTGAAAGTGCAGGTAAAAGTACACTAGCTCTATCCTGCTTAGCTCAAGCTCAAAAAAACGGAGGTCAGGCTGCATATATAGATGTTGAACATGCAATGGATCCAAGTTATGCTCAGAAAATTGGAGTTAACAATAAAGAGTTATTAATATCACAACCAAATTCTGCTGAAGAAGCACTAGAAATTACAGACCATTTAGTAGCATCAGGGGCCTTAGATATAATCGTCGTTGACTCTGTAGCAGCATTGGTGCCAAGAGCAGAATTAGAAGGTGAAATGGGAGATTATCATGTAGGTGCTCAAGCAAGATTAATGTCTCAAGCACTAAGAAAACTTACAGCTACAATCCACAAGACAAACACAACTTGTATTTTCATTAATCAATTAAGAGAAAAAGTAGGTGTGATTTTTGGTTCTCCAGAAGTAACCCCTGGAGGAAGAGCTTTAAAATTTTATAGCTCAGTTCGAATAGATCTAAGAAGATCCGAATCAATAAAAATTGGTGAAGATTTAATTGGTAATAAGGTAAGAGTGAGAGTTGTAAAAAACAAAGTTGCTCCACCATTCAAAAAAGCTGAATTAGAAATACTTTATAATGAAGGAATCTCAAAAGAAGCAGAATTATTGGATATAGGTGTAACAAAAAATATCATTGAAAAAAATGGATCATTTTATTCATTTGAAGGAGAACGTCTTGGTCAGGGTAGAGAATCTGTAAGAAAGTTTCTTAAAAACAACCCTAAAATATCAGATAAGATTGAAGATCTTATTATGAACCCAAGTGAAGAAAGCGAAGATTCTGAAGTAGTTTAGATATCATCTAGGTTTGGTTTTATATTTCTTCAAATATGAATTTAATTGTAAAATCATATTGTGGAAGTTTTAATAATAATAATCATTCTAGCTCTTTTTGGAAGCGCATTCATTAGTGCTTCTGAAGCATCTATTATAGCGGTAAATAGAGTTAGAATAAGAAATTTATCTGATCAAGGTAATAAAAAAGCAGAGGCTATTGAGAAAACTCTTGAAGAAAATGAGAAGTTTTTTGGGACATTGCTACTGTTTGGTAATCTACTTAATGTACTAATTGCAACATTAGTAGGAACTTTAATCATAAATTTAGTAGGCAAAGGTAGCGTAACAAGTGTCATTATAGCAACAGCTATTTCTACTATAATTGTAGTTACATTCGGAGAACTAACCCCTAAATCAATTTCTACAAGAATTGCGGATAAGTGGTCTCTATTAGTAATTAAAATAATTAGAGGACTTATGTTTGTCTCTACACCAGCAGTTTGGACATTTGCGATGATTCCAAAATTAATTACTAGAACATTTTTGAAATCAACCATAGAAGAAAATCCTATGGTAACGACAGGAGAACTAAGAAAACTAATTGATTTAGGTGAAGAAGAGGGAACTGTAGATGTTACACAAGGTGAGATGTTAGAAAATGTTTTTAGGTTCGGAGAGATGCAAATAAAAGATATTATGACTCCAAGACCTGAAATTGTTTGGATTGATAAAAACATTTCTATAAGTAGCTTCCTTAAAATTTATAAGAAAACTTCCCATACTAGATTTCCTGTTTGTGAGGGTTCTCTCGATGACATTTTAGGAATTATCAGTATTAAAGAAGTAATGCTTTATCTTTCAAATGAAAAAGCAGACATAAATAAACCAATAAGTACTTTAATGAAGCAATGTTTATTTTCTCCAGAAATGAAATTACTAGATGAATTATTAGAAGAATTTCAAAATACTGGTAATAAAATAACACTTGCAATAGATGAATTTGGAGAAATTTCAGGATTATTAACATTATCTAGATGTTTAGAAAAAATAGTTGGAGAGAGTATTGAAGAAAATGGGAACAATAAGAGAAAAATAGTTAAGGTTTCAAATGAACAGTTTATAGTGGATGCGAGTATATCAATTAATGAAATTAATGACGAGATGAATATTGATATCCCTGAGGGAAGATATGAAACTTTAGCAGGTTTTATTATTGATAGATTGCAATCAATACCTGAAAAAAACACAACAACTAATTATAAAGGATACAGATTTACTATTTTAGAAACATCTAAAAACAAAATCTCAAAAATACAAATTAGAATTCTATCGATGCCTTCAAGAAAAAATGTTGAAAATTAATGAAACTTATAAAAAATTAGCATTAACTTTACCTAAATCAATTATCAATGGAGAATCAAGAGTTATAGTAGGTTTTTCCGGAGGTCCTGATTCGAGATTTCTACTAGATTTCTTAAAATCTGTCATTAATAATCCTAAAGAAAACTTAATAGTTGCTCATATTAATTATGGCTTACGCTCTGAAGAATCATATTCAGATGAAACATTAGTATCGAAAATTTGCAAAGATGAAAAATTATTATTGGAAAAATTTAATAACCCAATCAACCCAAGAAGTAAGGGAATCCAAGAAAAAGCAAGAAAAATAAGACTAAATATTTTTTGTGAACTTTCAAAAAAATATAACACTCCATATATCTTTCTAGGTCATAACTTCAATGACCACGCTGAAACTATTTTTTTTAATATAATTCGGGGCTCAGGATATAAAGGATTAGAAGGAATAAAATCTTATAAAAAAATCATAATAAAAGAACATACTTTGTTCTTAATGAGACCTCTAATTGAATTAACCAAAAATACAATTAAAAATTTGTGTGATGAAAACAACTTAAAATATAATATTGATTCTTCAAATAAAAAAAACAAATACTCAAGAAATAAAATAAGAAATAAAATTATTCCTGAGATTGAAAAAATAAATCCTAATTTCTTAAAATCAATAAATTCTCTATCAGAAATTGTAAACGATAACAATAATAAAAAAAAAATTAAGTTTGGAAATTTAAAGGATTTAAGCATAGTAGAGGGAATTGAAATTTTATCTAAAAAATTTCTTCAAATCATGCCCAATACTTTTCTAAGCAAAACTCATTATGAAATGTTTGAAAAAATATTATTAGAAAAATCTTACTCAGAAAATTTACCTAAAAAAATAAGATTATTTAGAAAAGGTGAAAATCTTATTTTTGAAGAATCTTCAAAAATAAATAAAACAAAAAAAATAAATAAAAAAATAAATATACCTGGAACAACAATTATCAATAATAGAGGAAAAATATTTACTAAATTAATTAATAACCCTACTGATTTAAGTAATTCAAATAAAAATAAAATATATATAAATAAAAAATTTATATCTGGAGATATAAGAATAACTTCAAGAAATGAAGGTGACAAGATCAATTCTTTACCTAATATTTATACAAGAGTCAAAAAAGTACTATCAAATCATAAAGAAGTTGATAACAAACAAAATATATTAGTGTTACGATCAAACAGTGAAATACTTTGGCTTGTTGGGATAAAGCAATCAATTAGTTCATATGTCGAAAAAAAAGACAGTGAGGTTTTAGAAATTAGATTTCTAGAAAATCCTATCTAACCTAGATGAAATTTTTGCCCCAGGTATTCGGCCTCTTCTAGCTATATCTTTTCCTTCTATTTCTTTTATATCAGCTCTAAAGTTAATCTTTGAGCCTCTAGCAATATAGTTATCTATCGCAAATCCTGCGACTTTAGACTTTTTTTCAACAAATTCTTTAATATTTTCAGGGGTCATATCTCCACTTACATATATATCACAACCTTGAATTTGCTCTCCCTCTAATTTTTTACTTATTTCATCTACTAAATTAGGAGTAATACCTCCTCTTTCTATAGGTGTTTCTATTCTAATTCCACGTATAGTATCCTTCATAGCTCTACCAACTTGAATTGCTTCTTCAGCTTCATCCTTAAAAGTATCAATTAATACTACTCTTGGAACATTTTTTTCCATGTGTCTATCAAATGCTAAAGCTGCCCTTACAGTTTCTCCCATTATTAGTACTAATGAATGAGGCATAGTCCCAGAAGGGGTAGTTTGTGTCATTTTACCTCCAATTAAAGAACTAACAGCCGAGCATCCTCCAACATATGCTGAATAATCAACTTGACCAGCTACCGATGGATGAACAGCCCTAGAGGCAAAACTTACAACTGGAATACCTGATGCAGCTGTTACACATTTGTGAGCTGCTGTTGCCCAAGAAGAACATGAAGTTAAGGTTCCTAACATAGAGGTTTCATATAACCCAAAACTTGCAAATCTTGCTTTTATTCTAATTATCACCTCATTTTCAGAAATTTCTGAACCTTCTTGTAAAGCCCATACTTCTCTATCAGCTTCAGGTAAAACATGATCGAGTAGATCAATTATCTGGTTAATTCCGCATACTATTCCTGAATCAGTAGATTCTATCTCATATGTAACGAAAGGGTTTAATCCCTCATTTCTAAGTATATTTAAGGTTCTATGTAGGTATACCTCTGAAGTTTCACCTACAATTATCGAACGATCAACTTGTTGTTTTTGATTATTGGTCATTTCTTATATGAATTTTCTTAAATAATTTGAATCTCAATTTAGTTAATCCTACTATATCCTCAATAGCTGTGCTAATTATATTGACACTAGTATTAGGGTCATCTGTCCATTTTACGGGAATTTGATCAATCTTTAGATTAAGCTTTCGAGAAATTATTATCAACTCAGTATCAAAGAACCACCTATTATTTTGAACAAGATCAATAACTGGTAAGATTTTTTTTCTAGAAAAAGCCTTAAATCCACATTGCATATCTTTTATACCACTCATTGGAAAGAAAAATTTAATTAAAATATTATAAGCTCTAGATGTAAATTCTCTTATCTTTTTTCTACCAACTACCTTAGATTTTTTAGACAACCTAGATCCAATAGAAATATCATTACCTTTCTTAGAAATTGAATCTATAAGTTCTTTAAAATGAGCCAGATCTGTTGATAGATCAATATCCATGTAACAAACAATATCTGCTTTAGATTTTTTTATACAATCCTTAATAGCTCTTCCTCTACCTTTTTGAGGAATAAATACATACTTTTGAATTAATTTTTTTTTCAATAATTTATCTGAAATAGTAGCAGTGTTATCTGTAGATCCATTATCTGCAATCGTAATAAAAATATTTTTTTTGATTTCCTCGTCAAAAAATTTATTAAATATCTTTATCTGTTCGCTTAAAGTATCAGATTCATTATAAACAGGAAATATTACTTCAGTAGTCATAAATTTAATGGGAAAAATGTCTTTGATTTGTGAAAATCATTTTTATTTTAAATTCATCAGCTTTTTCTATTACCTCATTATCTCTTATTGATCCACCAGGTTGTATTATCGTTTTGATATTATACTTATTAGCTAAATCTATACTGTCTGAAAACGGGAAAAAAGCATCAGAAGCCAGTATAGAATTCTCAGTAAGATGATCCTCAGCTTTTTTTGCTGCCAGATTTACACTATTCACTCTATTTGGTTGACCTGCACCAATTCCAATAATTGAGTTGTTTTCAGTTATTACAATTGCATTAGATTTTACAAACTTCGTTGAATTCCATGCAAAAATCAAGTTTTCCATATCCTCATTTTTAGGCTTATTTTTTGTAACAAATTCCCAATCAGAAGTATCTAATTCAAAATTATCTTTCTCCTGATAAAGAATTCCTCCATTTATAGTTCTATATTCTTTAGTTTGATCATCAAAAGTTGATTTGATAAGTCTAATATTTTTTTTTGCAGTTAATATTTCTAAGGCTTTTTTAGAAAAACTAGGAGCTATAATTACTTCATAGAAGATTTTCGAAATTTCCAAAGCTGTTTCAGGTTGAAGTTCTGAATTTAAGCCTATAATGCCTCCAAAAGCAGATACTGGATCACCTCGCAATGCTAATTTATATGCTTCGACTTGATTTTTATGATAAGAAAGACCACATGAATTTGTATGTTTTATAATACTTACACAGTTATCTGGAAAAGAATTTGCAGCACTGAAAGCAGCATCTGCATCTAAGTAGTTTAAGTAAGACATCGCTTTTCCATGTAATAATGTTGAATTTGCTACACCATTTTTTTTATCAGAATAGACAGCTGCAATTTGATGTGGATTTTCCCCATACCTTAAGTCTGCAATTTTCGATAAATTTATGTCTAGATTAGACGGCATGATACTTTGTTCTTCATTTTTACTAAGAAAATCAAAAATTTTTTTATCGTAATCAGAGGTTACTTTGAATATTTTTTTTGCTAATTTTTCTCTAGTTTCAAGATCTACACTGTTACTTATTAGTTTTTGTGAAATATCAGAATAATCTTCAGGGTCATACAAAACAATCATTCTTTTAAAATTTTTTGCTGCTGCTCTCAACATTGAAGGTCCCCCAATATCAATATTTTCAATAATTTCTTCATGCGAAGATTTAGGATCTTCTGAAACTTTTTCGAAAGGATATAAATTATTCACTACAATATCAAATAATTGTAAGTTGAGACGTCTGATATCAGAATTATGTATTGGATTATCAGGATCCGCTAAAATTCCTGCATGAATTCTAGGGTGCAAGGTTTTTACCCTACCTTCAAGAATTTCTTCATGATTGGTTATATCCGAAATAGAAAAAGCATCTATCCCAATTTTTTTTATATAATCTAATGTTCCGCCAGTTGAATATATTTCATAACCCAAAGAATCAAGAGTTTTACAAAACTCATCTAATCCATTTTTATCGTAAACACTTATTAGAGCTCTCATAATTTCCTATCTATAAAATCTGGACATTTTCTTCATCTTGTTTCTTAGAAAACAATTCTCCTATGACCCAAGAATTCTCACATTGATCAAGAATAATATTTTTTTTAGCAGGGTCAACTATCAAAATTATTCCTACACCCATATTAAATACATCAAACATCTCATTCTCAGATACATTTCCTTGTTTCATTATGCTTCTAAAAAGAGGAGGAATAGACCAAGATTTTTTATTGATTTTAGCTGTTAATTTTTTATCAAAGACTCTAGGTAAATTTTTCCTCAGCCCTCCTCCAGTTATATGAGAAATAGCATTAATATCATCCAAAACTGGGTCTAAGGTGGTCAAATATTCTTTATGCGGTTCAGCAAGTAGTTCGCCTAGATTTTTCTCTTCGCCTTCGACTTTCTTTGATAAATTTGAAATATTTTCATCTGAATTGAAAATGTTTCTTACTAAAGAATATCCATTTGTATGAAGTCCACTAGAAGGTAACGCAATTAGTATGTCACCTTCTTTAGAATTTTCTCTGATTTTTAACTTATTCTTATCAACAGATCCCACCATAAAGCCAACAACATCATAATCACCCTCATTGTAAACACCAGGAAGAGTAGCTGTTTCTCCTCCAATTACTGCACATCCTACCTTAGAACAAGCCTCACTAACACCCTCAATAACATCCAAAACTATCTTCTCATCTAAAGAAGCAAATGCTAAGTAGTCTAAAAAAAACATAGGTCTTGCACCTTGAGGTATAAGATCATTTATACAGTGATTTACAATATCCATCCCTAAATTTTTATGTAATCCAAGTTTTGCGGATATCTTTACTTTAGTACCTACAGAATCAGTTGTTGAAACTAAAACAGAATTTTTATTAATATTTCTACCTGAAAAAAGTCCTCCAAATCCATCTCCATTATTAATAACTTGATCATTATGAGTTCGAAGAATATTATTAATTAGTTTATCTTTTATCAGGTCAGATTTTTCTAGGTCTACTCCTGACTGTTTATATTCACTAGCCATATTTTTTACTTTTGCCTTATTTTTTCAAGATGAAATTTATCAAAGTCTAGTTGCACAGGCATGGGGTAATCTCCTGTAAAACAGGCTTTGCAATAATTATTTTGAGAAGCATTTACAGACTCTTTTAGATTATTGACACTTAAGAACCCTAATGAATCTGCTCCAAGCATTTTTCTAATTTTCTCTACAGAAAATTTATTTGCAATTAGTTCTGATGTTGTAGCCATATCAACTCCAAAAAAACATGGAGATGTAATAGGTGGAGAAGAAACTCTCATATGAATCTCTTTAGCACCAGCATCTTTTATCATTTCTATCACTCTAGAAGTAGTTGTTCCTCTTACTATAGAATCATCTATAAGTATTATCCTTTGTCCTCTAACCACTTCATTTAAAACATTAAATTTAGTTTTTACGCCTAATTCTCTTAATTTTTGATTTGGGGAAATAAATGTTCTGCCAACATACCTATTTCTTATAAGTCCTTCAGTGTATGGTATTTTACTCTCATTTGCATAACCAATAGCTGCAGGAATAGCAGAATCAGGCACTCCTACTACTATATCCGCTTCTACCGGATGTTCTATAGCTAAACTTCTGCCCATTTTCAATCTCGATTCATACGCCAATTGTCCATCTATGACTGAGTCTGGCCTAGAAAAATATATTTGTTCAAAAATACACATCTTATGATCTTTTGATCTTGATGGATACTTAGAAGATTTCATCCCTTCACTATTAATTACAATTGTTTCTCCATTATCAATTTCTCTTATAAAATCAGCACCAATGTGAGATAATGCAGATGACTCTGAAGAAATAACCCATGAATCATCTTTTTTCCCTAAACACAGAGGTCTAATTCCTAATGGATCTCTGACTGCAATCATTTCATTTTTTGTCATAATAAGAAGTGAATAGGCACCTTTTATATATCTCATACAATAGTTTGATTTTTCAAACCAATCTTTTCCAATAGCATTTGCATACATATGAGCAATTACTTCTGAATCAGATGTAGTTTTATAATCAATATCATATTGATTTAAGAATTGTTCTTTGAGCTCTTCAGAATTTACAATATTACCGTTATGCCCTAAAGCTATTTCTCCATTAGTTCCAAAAACCTGAAGAGGTTGGGCGTTTTGTTTGCTGTCAGTACCTGTTGTTGAATATCTAGTATGACCTATACCAATGTTTCCTTTGAGTTGATTAATATCGAAATCACCAAAAACATTAGCTATTAGTCCAGTATCACTTTTGTAGAAAATTTCATCGTGATTAGATGTTGCAATACCAGCACTTTCTTGCCCTCTATGTTGAAGTGCAAACAAACCAAGATATATAGACTCAGCTACAGGTTCACTTGGATTATATATCCCAAAAACTCCACATTCTTCATTTAATGATTCTATAGCCATAAATAATATAATTTTATTTGAAGAGTTATCACTAATATCATAGTGACATTTTCATACAAAATTATAAAGTAGATAAATAGTAAGTTTTGAATAATTTACACCAAATATAAAATAATGATCCTAAAATTTATTTATGAAAAAATTTGTCATTTCAGCAAGGCCAAAGCAAATACTAAAAAATTTTGTTATCTTTATTCCTCTGATTTTTACTTTAGATCAATGGAGTATTAATGAATTATCCAGTATTCTAGCTAATTCTTTTTTATGCTTCTTAGCCTTAAGCTCTGCTTCGATAATTGGTTATCAAGCTAATGATTTAATAGATAAAAAATTTGACAAAAAACATCCTTCTAAAAAACTAAGGCCAATTGCAAACAATGAAATTTCAAATAGAGAGATATTTATTTTTATTACTATATTTTTGATCTTAGGGATTATTTTTTCATTGATAGTAAATTTTTATATTCTAATCTTATTTTTTTCTTACATAACACTTAGCTTTTTATATAGTTATCAATTGAAAAATCTTATTATATTGGACAGTATTTCTATTACTATTTTTTATATTATAAGAATGATTGCTGGAGCTTATTCGATAACATTAAGCATTTCAATATGGCTATATATACTAACTTTTCTTTCAACTCTATTCATAATTCTTATAAAAAGAATTAGTGAATCAAAATCAGGAGATTTTAGAAATAAGAATATAGTTTCTTTTTATAAAGAAATTTCAAATTCTAAAGTAGTTACTTTATTATTAATAAATATATTTTCATACTCAATTTATTCAATTTCAGAAATACTTAGCTTGGAAAGAAATATAACTTTTGGACTAACTATAATTTTTTTTAGCATGGGTATAATTAGATACTTTGCTGTAACAAAAAATAGTACCCTAGGAGAAAGTCCTGAATCTATAATTCTTAGCGACAAGATTATTCAGTTCTCAGTTTTTTTATATGTTATTTCAGTCTTTATTTCTGAAATATTTTAAAAACATCTGAGTTGATTGATTCTAATCCTAAATATTCTATACTTTTAGCAGCTACATTATTAGCAATTTGCCCTGATAAGACGATATTTTTAGATTTATAATATTCTAGTGAAAAGACTGATGCAAAAATATCTCCTGCTCCAATAGTATTTAGGAGTTCTGATTTGATAGGTTCTATACGTATAATTTCATTTTCAAAGTAAATCTCAGCTCCTTTATTACCTTTGGTTATCACTAATATTTTTGATAAATCTATAAAGGTTTCTATAGAAATGTTGCTTTCTTTTATTTCCTCATCTGAAAAAAAAAGTAGATCAAAATAGGGGAAATATTCAATTTTAGAGAAATCAAATAAAATTTTCTTATTTTCTAATTTTCTAATCCAACCCTGAGGCATACCCACAAAAAATGAGGCAGGGAAACGATTCATCAATAATTTAGTATCACTAATAGAAATTTCATTTAATACTGGAGATATAAATATTATTTCCGGACTATTTTCAATTTTTATCTTCTCAAGTTTTATACTATTACCTCCAGATAAAACTTGCATATTTCTAGTATCAGAAGAAAGATGAAAATCGAATATATTTGTAAACTCACTCCTCAAATTTATTAAATTTTTGGAATTCATTAGATTTTTCTCTGAAAAATCTTCCCCAAAACTTGTAATGGTTGTAACAGACGATTGATTCATTTGAAATAAAGAGTTATTTACATATGTTACTGGTCCCCCAGGACTAAAAAATTTACCATCTATGTAATCAAGCGTCGGATTACCAATGACTAAAATATCAATCATTACTCATTAACAGGATTTATGACAACCTTTCGATGCATTCCTTCACCTCTACTCTGAGTACTAACATTTTTAGATTCCGCTAGAGTCATATGAACAATTCTTCTATCTGCTGCTGACATTGGTTCTAGACTAATTCTTTTACCAGTCTTAGATACTTTTTCAGCAGTTTTTTTTGCTATATTCTCTAGTTTCTCTTTCCTTCTGAGTTTGTAATCTTCTACATCAATCATTATATTTGCTCTTTTATCTAAAGTCTTACTAGCCATTAATCTTACTAAATATTCTAAAGATGAAAGAGTTTCTCCTCTTCTTCCAATTAATAACCCTGAATCTTGACCTTCAAGCTCAAAAACAATTGAACCTTCTTCCATTTGATCTCTTACATAAACATCTGCATCTAAACCAGTTGAGTTTATTAGATTATTAAGGATTTTACCTACTACTTCTTCAATTTCGGGATCTTTCTCAGTAGGAATGTTTTCATCTTTTTTAGTTTGTTTGGTTTTTTTGGGTTCCTTTTTTAATGAAGTAGTTCTTTTAGGCTTAGTATCCTTCTTTACTTTTTTCTGATTTGATTTAGGTTTTTCATCAATTTCAGATGTATTTGGAGCTCCCAATACATAAACTTCAATTTCGGCAGGGTGCCCACCTAAACCTAAAATACCATTACGTCCGGTATCAATAATCTTTATTTCAAGATTTTCTAGATCTTCGTTTAGAGTTTTTAGAGCTTCTTCTGTTGCTTCTTCTACTGTTCTCCCTTTGAATATTTTTGGGTTCATCAGTCTCCTCCTCTTCTTTATTATTTGTTTTACTTTTTCTTTGATCATCTAATTTATTTAGATAATTTTTTCTAGATTCATCTGTTCCCAGATATAATTTTCCAAAAAGCATTATTGGTTGCTTACCTCCAATAAAATATTGAATTAAAATTCCAATAATATTTGAAAAAAGAATATAAACTGCTAAACCAGCAGGAAATTGCCATGTAAAAACTCCAAACATTATAGGCATCATCCATAACATCATTTGTTGTGTCTGTTGTTGCCTAGGATCTGTGGTCGGAGACATAGTAAATTTTTGTTGAATATACATTGACAGACCAACAATAATCGGCAATCCAAATTGCCAAGGTGAAGGTGCATATTGTACAAAATCAACAAGATCAATTCCTAAAAACTCTGTGTTGAAAGGAACCTTTGCAATAGATTGATTCCATGAATAAAAATTCTTTGAAAGTTCTACGTAACCCTCGGGCGAGGAGGGGGCGCTTTTAAATATAGCTCTGTATAATCCTATCCATATTGGCATTTGAATTATAAGCGGCCCTAAACAACCAATAGGATTAACTCCAGCTTCTCTGTATAAAGCCATAGTCTCTTGTTGCATTTTTTGTCTATTTTGAACAGTCTTATTTTTATACTTATTTTGTATAGCTTGGAGTTGCGGTTGTATCTCTTGCATCCTCTTCATTTGTTTAGTCTGCCTTATTGTAAGAGGAATTAATATAAATCTAATAATTATAGTGAAAGAAATTATAGATAGACCCAAATTATCTCCCAAGAGATCATACAAAATAGATAAACTATTAATCATGGGTTTCATTATTAAGTTGTTCCAAAAAAGGCTAAAAATATTCATTATTTAATAATCAATCACAAATCTTTCTTTCATTTAGATCTAGACAATAAAACAAATCTCTGGACTTTAGTCTAAAGAATAAAATCTGACCATCTTGTGTATGAATCAATAGATTATTTTTGTTGACTAAAGGAGAACTATAGATTTTTTTATCAGTTGGGTAGCTTCCTTGACTTTCAGCAAAGTCAAGCTCTTTATTACTTATAACTTCTATTCCCTTTTTTTCAGTTGGAATAAGAATGTACTCATTTTTGTCATACGAGGTTATAGTTGGATCTCCAACTATAATTTTTTCAGTAGAAAAACTTTCTAATAATTCAAGATTTTGAGAATCAAGAATTAAAAAATCACCATTAACTGTAAATACATAAATTTTTGTACCTTCAAAAATAGGTGATGAAATCATCCAATTGCCTATATCACTTGAGATGCTAGAACTTAAATTAATTACATCGGCAGAATAAAATGTTCCTGAAACATCTGAGAAAAATAATCGATTATTTGAATATGCAATTGGTGAATTTATTGAATATGGAAATTTCCTAGAATCTATTGTTATATTTTCAAGTGTAATTTCTTCTGACAGGCTGATGTTAGCATCTAGAATATAAATCCATCCATCTAAAGTAGAAATAACAAATTTTTCATCGAATAAATATATTCCAGTCCATATTTCACCCTCTAAAGTAATTTTTCCTAAAAATTCATAAGTATTGTCTGACAATTCTATAAAATGAATTTCAGCTTCTTTGTTATTAGACACTTCAGTTTGTTTTTTTAGAGTAGCGTATGCAAGAACATTACCATTAATAGCAATTTTTGAACTTATTTTAGTATTAGTATTAATTTTCCACTGAAGATCACCACTTTGTAAATCTAATTGAAAAATTTCTCCCTCACACGAGTTACCTCTACAGCTAAAAGTTGAACTTATAACTGATTTTTCAAATATTATTGGATCAGAATAAGATGTGTTTTTCGATTCTTCAGGGTAAGTCCATTCAACATTAGGAAATCCATCAGATAGTTTAAATTTATGTAATTTACCTTTACTAGTCGTTACCAAGTAAGAATCATCAGATTCAGAATAAACAATATTAGACCATCCTCCTTCATATGAAAAACTCATACATGAAACAAATAAAATTGAGATGAACGGAAAAGTAAGTAAAAATATCTTATTCTTTCTTATTTTCTTTAAATGAAAGGTTAGTGGGCTTAGGGTACATGAAATCAATCTTAAAAAAGTCAAAAATAAACCAATAATAACTCCTTTTTCCAAAATGATTCTTTTAGAAAATGAAGAACAGGTTTCAACATATGAGCATTCACTATTAATGTAAGGAGATACACATATTTTATAGAAATCTAAAATATAACCTAATGAATATCTCAGCAAATTATCAGCCGAACTAACTCTCACTTTTTTCACTATAAATCTATCTTTTCTAAAAAAGATTTATATTCAGAGAAATCAAATTTTTCAATTTTAGGACTAACATTTACTAAAATCCACAATCCTGTTTTTTCAGGACCATTATCATATTTCTTGAAAACTTGATAAAAGATATCTTTTAATTGCCGTCTAATTCTGTTTCTAAAAACTGCATTTCCTGTTTTAGTACTTATTTGAAATCCAAGCTTAAAATCTTTATTTTCGTTCTTCGTAGTACTAATAGTTATAAAATTGAATTTATTTTTTGTACCGAATCTTCTTAGATAAGAAAATTCTGACTTTTTATTTAGACTTTTTATTTCCAAAATTTGGTTTTATACAGTTAGTCTTTCTCGGCCTTTAGTTCTTCTTCTAGCCAAAACTCTTCTTCCGCTTGGAGTTCTCATTCGACTCCTAAATCCATGGACTCTTGATCTTCTTCTGTTCTTAGGTTGATAAGTTCTTTTTGGCATTGCTTATAAATTTTCTCTGGATAATTTCTTTTTTTTTATATTATTTTTTACTTTTATGAATTATTTAATATTACCAAAAAAAATTCTAAAATGAATTATTTCTTTACAAAAACAACTCTTATTAGAACACATTAATCGAAAATTTGATTTAAAATAGTATGATACGAAATTTAACTGTGGGGGCTAAATTGACTAAAATAAATAATTCAGAAGAAAATTCTGTAGAAGATAATCTAGTACTTACAGACCTAACTTCTGCCTTCCAATATTATGTTCAAAATTCTCCACGAAAACTAAATAATGTTGCTCAACAAGAGATTGGTAGAATGGTTAGATGGATTGGCCCAGATAGAGAAATTAAAACTATAACTCCATCAGAAATTGGTGCTTATTCAGATGAATTCGCAAAAAGAACAAGTACCGATACTGCCCCTCAAAAAGTCGCATATATCAAAAAATTCCTAACTTTCCTCAAGAATAATGAGTTGTCCAGCGGCAATCTTGCATCTCATCTCAGAATGAAAAAATCTAATGTAGGAAAAATTACTAAAAAACTTGAAGCCACAAAAGGTGAAGAGATAAATCTTACTGAAGCAGGATACAAGGATTACGAAAAACAACTTAAGGACTACAAAACAGAAATGCCAAAACTAGCTGAAGAAGTTAGAAAAGCAGCTGCAGATGGTGATATTAGAGAAAATGCTCCTCTTGATGCTGCAAGAGAAAAAATTGAAATGGTAAATTCTAAAATATATGAAATTGAAGCTATTCTAAAAGTAGCTAATATTATAGATAGCAGTTCACAAGGGGATCAAATTGTCATTGGTTCTAAAGTATCTGTAATTAATCACCAAAGTAAAAATAACCATGAGTATCAGTTGGTAGAAGCAAATGAAGCCAATCCTCTAGTTGGTAAAATTTCTAGTGTCTCGCCAGTAGGTGCAGCAATACTTGGAAGAAGATTGGGAGATGAAGTGACTGTTAGCACTCCAGCTGGAGAGCAAGTTTACACAATTGATGGAATAAAGTAATTCTATGACTCTAGCAAAGAAAAAGAAATCTGATGATGTTTATTCTTATCTAGAGAACGAATTGAAAAAAAGTATACAAGGTGAAGTTAACTTCGACGATGTATATAAACAAATGTACTCAACTGATGGTTCTATCTATAGTATGACTCCTATAGGAGTAACTTTACCTAAAAACCCAGATGATGTTTCAGCAATAATTGATATTTGTAATAGAAATAACACTGCTGTACTTCCTAGAGGAGGAGGCACAAGTTTATCTGGACAAACTGTAAACTCAGCAGTTGTTATGGACTTTTCTAAATACATGAATAATGTTTTAGAAATTAATCCAGAAGAAAATTATGTGATTACTGAACCTGGAATAACCATTGATAACTTAAATCAAAGACTCAAGCATACGAATCTTCATTTCACCCCTGACCCTTCTACAAAATCTAGAGCAAACGTAGGTGGAGCAATGGGTAACAATTCTTGTGGAGCTCACTCTGTTATTTATGGAAAAACGGTAGATCAAGTAAAAGAAATGGAAGTAATACTATCCGATAGCTCTAAAGCTTATTTCGAAGAAATATCTGGAAAAGTTTTAGAGGATAAAATTTCTCTTTCTAATCTAGAGGGGAAAATATACAGAGATGTCATGAGTTTGTCATCAAAATACTATGATGAAATATCTAATAAATATTCTAAAGTTAACAGAAGAGTTGGTGGATATAATCTAGATCTTGTGCATCCAAATTCAAATAAGATAAACCTAGTAAATATAATGGTAGGATCTGAAGGAACTTTAGCTGCAGTAACAAAGGCAAAATTAAACTTAGAACCAATTCCAAAATTTGTTGGATTAGCAATTCTTCACTTTAAAGATTTAGTAGAATCAATGGAAGCAACCGTAGCAACTTTGGATGAAGGTCCTGCAGCTGTTGAACATATTGGAGAGATGATTATTACTCAAGCAAAACAGTCTCTAGGGTTTTCTAGAAATCTTGACTTTTTACAAGGGGATCCAACAGATATTCTTGTAGTAGAAATGAATGGTAATTCTCAAAGTGAAGTTAAGAGTAAAATAGAAAAACTTTCTCAAAAGATGAATAGGTTGAATCTTTCATATGCTATTACAAAACTTTATGAACCTTCAAAAATAGCGCAGGTTTGGGCAATGAGACAGGCTGGTTTAGGATTAATGATGAATATTCCAGGTGACGAAAAACCTATACCTTTTGTTGAAGACACAGCTGTTTCTCCAGAAAAATTACCAGAATATGTAAAAAGATTTGATGAAATAGTAAGAAATAACGGAACTGAGGCTGGATATTATGGTCACGCATCAGAAGGATGTTTACATATCAGACCTACTATTAACCTTAAAAATCAAGAAGGTATAGACAGAATGATTAAAATTTCTGACGAGATATCAGACCTTGTAAAAGAGTTTGACGGATCTTTGAGTGGTGAACATGGAGATGGAATTGTAAGAGGAGTATGGTCTGAAAAGATGTATGGGCCAAAAATTATTGATTCATTTAGAGATTTGAAGCAAGCTTTTGACCCAGAAACAATTATGAATCCAGGAAAAATATTTGACACTCCTAAAATGGGAGATAACTTGAGATATGGAACAGCATATAAACTAAAAACTATAGATACCGTTTTAGATTTTACTCAAGAAGGTGGATTTGAAGGTGCTATAGAAAAATGTATTGGTGTAGGAGCGTGTAGAAAACTAAATGCAGGAGCTATGTGTCCATCATATATGGCCACAAGAGAAGAAGTTCATTCTACTAGAGGTAGGGCTAATGCTCTAAGAGGTGTTTTATCTGGAGCTCTGAAAGAAGATTTGCTAACCAGTAAAAAGATGTTAAAAGTTCTTGATTTATGTATAGAATGTAAATCTTGTAAATCTGAATGTCCAGCTAATGTAGATATGGCAAAAATAAAGTATGAATTTCTTCATAACTATTACAAAAAGAATAAAACACCACTTAGATCAAAACTTGTTGGGAGCGTACCTAAATTATATAAACTAATTGCAGGTCCTCAGGCTCATATTTTTAATTTCTTCAACAAGCTTCCCATAACAAAAATTTTTAATGAAAAATTTATAGGAATTCATAAAAATAGAGAATTACCAAATATAAGTTCTTATACATTTGAGTCTTGGTTTAGAAAAAGAAAAGCTAACACTTCAAAATCTAGAGGGAAAATTTTATTTTTTCATGACACACATATAAATTTCATTCATCCAGAAGTAGGAAAGTCTGCGGTAAAAATTTTAGAAGCAGCTGGTTATGAAGTTGAAATAGCAGATCGAAAATGCTGTGGTCGTACAATGATTTCTAAAGGGCTTCTTGATGAAGCAAAAAAGAATGTAGATTTCAACACAGACCTACTTTATAAATATGTTGAGCAGGGCATTAAGATTGTAGGAGTAGAAGCTAGTTGTATGTCCTCAATGCAAGATGAATTTCCTGATCTAGCTACAGATAAATCTAAAGCTAAGCAAATATCAGAAAATACATTTACTGTTCAGGATCTTCTTATGCAAATTCAAGATGATGGAAAACAACAAATAAATTGGAATGCAACAGCTAAAAACCTTCTATTATTCGTTCACTGCCATGAAAGAGCTCTTGACGGTACCTCTAATTCACTAGGATCATTAAATCTTCCAAATGAATTTAATGCAAACTTAATTGATGCTGGATGTTGTGGCATGGCAGGTTCTTTTGGAATGGAAAAAGAGCACTATGACATATCAAAAAAAATGGCAGAAGATAGACTTTTACCTGCTATAAATAATTCTTCAAAAGAAGAAGAAATAATTGTTACTGGAATTTCTTGTCATGATCAGATAGGAGATTTATCTAATAAAAAACCAAAATATCTTGTTGAAGTTTTAGCAGAAGCAATAGATTCCTAATATGAGTTAGAGTTTGCTAACTGGCCACAGCCTGCACTTACTTCAATCCCTTTCTCCATTCGAAGAGTTGAAGGAACACCAAAAGACATTAATTCTTTTTGAAAATTCTTAATTTCAGAAATATTTGATCTTATAAAATCTGACTTAAGGGTAGGGTTTACTGGAATCAAATTTACATGGCATAGTAAATTTCTCAATAATTTACCTAGATTAGTAGCATGTTCTAGCGAGTCATTTTGCCCATTTAATAAAACATATTCAAAAAAAATCTTTCTATTTGTTTTTCTTATATATTCTTTACAAGCATCTATAAGCATTTCAATTGGATATCTTTTATTGATGGGAACAGTTTCAGATCTAGTTTCATTATCTGGAGCGTGAATTGAAACAGCTAGGTTTATCTGAATTTTTTCATCTGCTAAACGTAAAATTTGAGGGACTAATCCAACTGTAGAAACAGTAATATTTCTAGCTCCAAAATTAGGACCATTATCATCATTCAATAACTTGATAGCTTTTATAGTATTTTCATAATTAGCTAATGGTTCTCCCATACCCATAAATACAATATTCTTTATACCTTTATAAGAGCTTTCTGGTTTATCTAATATTCCATCAAAAAAACCATTTTTATCTAGCTTTTTATAATACAAAACTTGAGAAATAATTTCTCCAGAAGTTAGATTTCTTGTAAATCCTTGTTGACCTGTGGCACAAAAAGTACACCCTAGAGCGCACCCAACTTGACTAGAAATACAAATTGTTTTTCTTGGTTTTCTATGATCATCTGAAGGATAATTCATTAAAACAGATTCAACATTTAGACCATCTCTAAGAGAAAACAGACTTTTATAGGTAGATTTGTCTTT
>CEPK01055090.1_pt1 | contig 27157 bp, 18 predicted proteins | sample 356231 | NCBI WGS metagenome assembly CEPK01 (sample SAMEA2620259, study PRJEB7988) | marine metagenome | biome: marine biome (ENVO:00000447); feature: deep chlorophyll maximum layer (ENVO:xxxxxxxx); material: "saline water (ENVO:00002010), including plankton (ENVO:xxxxxxxx)" | depth 80 m
AAAAATAAAATACAATTGATGAATGAAAACCTTCCATCTTATGAGACAATAAAAAAATTTAAAATTTTAGAAGAAGATTTTGACCAAGATAAAGATGAACTAACACCTACCTTTAAAGTTAAAAGAAAAGTAGTTATAGATAATTATAAAGTTTTATTAGATAGTATGTACTAAATCCTAATAAAAATCTTTTTTCTATGCATCCATGTAAGTATAAGTAAAAACATTAAAACGTGAGATATTGCAAAAAATAATGATCCATTAATGTTTCCTGCTATTGGCTGAAATATAGTCTTGTATAAATAAAAATATCCTGAAACTATTTTACCATCAAGCTCAAAGCTAATTTTTAATAATATTTTTACCCAAAGACTAGATAAAACGTAAAGAAAAATTGCATTAGATCCTAGAATCACAAAAGGTTTGGTCCACCAGTCAATTTTTTTAATATCGGCCATCCAGATCATACCAGATAATAGGATAATTGCAATACCAGCTGTATATAATACATAAGAACTTGTCCACAGCTGCTTATTAATTGGGAAACCAAAGCTCCATAGCCAACCAGTAATAATCAACAATGAACCTAATACTACCATTCTTTGTATGTTATCTTGATGATCATTTGTCGTTTTGATCATAGTTCCAACTAAAAACCCAATTAGTATGGTAACGATAGATGGGATTGTGCTTAATAGTCCTTCAGGATCAAATTGTATTCCGGTGCCTCCATATAAATGATTTTCACCTAATAAAAAACTATCAATAACTAATATAAGGTTATATTTGAGTGAGTATGGATCTTGACCTGAATAAAAACCATAGCTCATTAGTAAAAGCCAATATCCAACAAGTAAAAAAAATGATATTTTAACTAAGCCTTTAACATCTAAACGTAATACTATGAAACTTGCAAAAAAATATGCTAAAGCAATACGTTGAAGAACGCCTAAAATTCTAAATGAAGACCAATCCCAATTTTGCCTAATAAATGGAAAGGCATTTAAAAGTAAACCAATGGCGAAAATTGTAATTGTCCTAAAAATAATCTTATTAAAAAGAGGTCCATATTTACATATATCATATTTGTCAAACGAGAATCTCATAGCCACACCAATTATAAATAAGAAGAAAGGGAATACTAGGTCAGTTAGAGTACACCCATGCCACTCCGCATGCCTAAGTGGTCCATAAACATAAGACCAAGTACCAGGTGTATTAACAATAACCATAAGAGCTATCGTAGCTCCACGGAAAATATCAAGAGCTAAAAATCTATTAATTTTTTCTGTCAATTTGTTTTTGCTCTCAAACCAAATTTGGAATCGATTTTAATATATTTTATCAAAATAAGTCCTGGTATTGTTGCAACCAAAACCCAATTAAAGAAATATCTGTATCCAATGGTTTCTTGGAGCAAACCACTAAACATTCCAGGTATCATCATTCCCAATGCCATAAAGCCTGTACATATTGCATAATGTGCTGTTTTATGTTCCCCTTCTGATAACATCATCATATATAATAGATAAGCAGTAAAACCAAAACCATATCCAAATTGTTCTATAGCAACAAAGCTACCAATTAAATAAAAATTGTCTGGTTGTGCATATGCCATGTATACATACACTATATCAGGTAATTTCATAGCAAGTGCCATCCAAATAATCCAATATTTTAAACCATGTTTTGCAGCTAAGAGACCTCCAAAGATTCCACCAAGAGTCAGCATGATCATTCCTAAAGTACCATAGATGAATCCATATTCTGATGTGGTTAATCCTAATCCACCCATTTCAATTGAATCAAGCATAAATAATGGTGCTATTTTAACTAATTGTGCTTCTCCAAAACGATAAATTAAAATAAAACAGACTGCAATAATAATTTGAGGTTTCTTAAAATATGAAATAAATATGTTAACAATATTTGGGATTATTTTTTTAATAGTAAGCTTTGAAAGCTCATTATCCTCTGTTGGTTTAGGAAGTGCCCATTTGTGATAAAAAGCAAAGAGAATAAATAAAAAAGATAAACCAGCAAATATTATTGACCATGCAAATACATCATTATATATGTTTTCCAACTGTCCTGCTAAGATTACTAATAAACCTTGTCCCGTAAGTATTGCAAAACGGTAGAAAGTATTACGAATCCCAATAAACCACGCCTGATCATGTGATGATAGACCAAGCATATAAAAACCATCTGCTGCAATATCATGAGTAGATGAACTAAATGCTATAAGCCAAAAAAATGCTAGCGTGTATTTAAACATATTTGAGCTTGGAATAGTTAATGCAATACCTGCCAATCCTGCCCCGATCAATAATTGCATAAAAATAATCCAAAAACGTTTTGTTTTGAAAACTTCGACAAATGGACTCCATAAAGGTTTAATTACCCATGGTAAATAAAGCCAACTTGTATATAAAGCGATTTCAGTATTTGATATATTTAATTTTTTATACATCACAACCGAAACAATCATTACAAATGCATATGGAAGCCCTTCTGCATAATATAAAGATGGTACCCATGACCATGATATAGCTTTGTTCTTATTAGTCATGACTTGTAAATGGTTTTCAAATGAGTTTTAGGATAATAGTGATTCAAAATTTCCTTAGCTTTTTTATCAGATAATGCCATACTCAATGCACCAATTTGACATAAACCAACTCCGTGCCCCCAACCTTTTCCATTAAGAATAAAATCTCCATTTTGTTCATTTACAGTAAATGCTGAACTAAATAAAAATGATTCAGATAAAATATTTCTAATATTGTACTCAGAATCAATTACCAATGTTTGCAGTTGATTTTTTGTATTATAATAATCAATACCAAGCTTGATAATGCGTCCTGATTTACCTCTATGTAATGGATTTAATTTTAGTATTTTATTTATGTCTATTTGGAAATTTTTCCTTATTGAATTAATGAGATTTTCATGTTTAACAATATATTCCCATCTAAAGTATTCATCGTTTGTGTCAACTTTTCCTATATATCTTTTTACAGATTTATTTGGAATATTCTGTGGGTCACAATAGATATTTCCATTTCTATTTTGATCTTTAATTGAAGTTAGATAAGGTACTGGAGATCCAGCCCACACATTATCATAGTCCTCAGTTACGCCACCGCAAGATTTAGAATAACGTGCATCGCAAATTTTATTATCATAAATGATAACTTTACCATAGGTATTTTTGATATGCATGATAGTACTTTCATTACAATTATTTATTCCCTGATATCTTTGGCAACAATCGTCATTGCAAATATCAATACCTAGGTCACGATGTTTCTGCTCGCTATTAGCAAGCAACCATGATCTAGCAACAATTGCTTGTGCCATTAAAAATTCTGGTGGACAAGTTGGGCTCATTTCAGATGTTGTTACACAGTTTAAATATTGTTCTAAAGGTAATTCATTTATTACAATCAATTTTCCTTCTATGATAGATAATTCAATTTTTCCCCAATATTGAACTTTTATACTTTTCTCCCAATGGAATCCACGCCCTGCAATAATATTAGGTAAAGTAATATTAGGTAAGTCATCTGATAGATGAGGTGAGAAAACCACCTTTGATGTTTTTAAATTAATAGATGATACGAAGAGTTCATTATCTTTAACAATTATAGAAATTTTATTATGATTTTTACATGATGGATAATGCATCATATCGGTTTCCATTTCATATGATTCTATATCAGAAAGAGTAATAGTAATTTGATCTATTTGATCCTCTGGAAGAATAATTCCGACACGAATCAAAGGCTCCTTTTTTGGGATTTTACCTGGGACTAACATTGTAAAAAAAAGATTTTGCTGCTAACCCAATAATGGGTGCAGAACGAAGATTTGATAAAATTATACGATCCTTATCAAAAACTTTATTATTTATAAAATGGTTTTTTATTTTAGCTTGGCTTTTAAGACAGTTATTAGTTAATGTTTCTATAATTTGAGAGAAAACCACAGTGCCTTTTTCTGATTGTAAAAATTCAGATAATCTTTGTCCAATCACGATTTTATCTAATAATGTTTTTTTGTATGGATGCGAATTTTCAATATATCTATTAACTATAAACTCATCATTCCAACCAAAGAAGATTGTATTTATTCTTTCAATAATTAATTGACCTAAAATTAAACCTATTTCTTTATCAGATTTTAGTTGTCTAAGTTTATTAATCCCAGACATTGAAGAAAATAATTCTAAAGAAGTTTTATCATCAGTCATCAATTCCCAAGCTTTAGCAATCCATTCTGATGCATCATCAAATGAGATTAGTTTTCCCCTTAGCTTAAGGCCATCAGCTGTTCCTGTTCCCCCACCAATATAATATGCATTTTCTATATTTCTAAATGCACCGGTTTTCCCAAATTCTTCTCCCCAAGCACACATATCTGAATCATTTTCTATTTGTAGAATTTTATTTTTTAAAGTTAATCTTTTTTCTATTTCATCACATAAATTTGGTATTCGTGGTCCATTTGCCATTAGCTCTATACCTCTTTTATTTAATGTCTTTATTCCAGGCATTGCAATAGAAATTTGGACATTTTCATCATCGATTAAATTATCTAAAACATTTATAATACATTCAATATAAACTTCTGCTTGTCTACATTCTAATTCTGTTCTTTTCTTTGACTTTATTTGTTCATTTAATGCTAATGGTTTAAAATTGTGAACATAAGACTCATGCGTTTTATATTTAATCTCTTTTACTGGTTGTACCAAATCAAATGTCCGCTTATCAATATTTACAACTTGTGCTCCAGCTACTTTTGTTGCTCCACCATCTATTCCAATCATTTGCATATTATTTTAGATTGATGAGTGATTTCATATTTTGAATTCTTTCATATGATTTTTTTATATGATTTACAGAAACTTTACCTTCGTATAACAGCTTATTGATTGTTATGTGAATTTTTTTAACTATATTTCGATCATAAACAAGATTATTCCCAAAGCAAAAAATATCAACACTAGCATTTACCATCAATTCTAAAACGGTTTCAAGATTATATTGTTTTGATATGGCTTTCATTTGAGGATCGTCACTTATAACTACTCCATCAAAGCCCATTTTATCCCGAAGGAGATTTTTTATTATTAGTTTTGATAATGTTGCAGGATAAATTTTATCTAATTCATTATGAAATAAGTGGGAAATCATAATTGCATTTAGAGTTTTATTTTTAATTAATTCTTTATAAGGTAATAATTCATTTGATGACCATGTTTTTGAAACATCAACAAAACTGTCATGTGTATCTCCAATCGCACTTCCTTGACCAGGGAAGTGCTTTCCAACAGTGAGTACATTATTATCTAAATGAGTTTTTATAAATTCTTTAGAATGAGCTATAATCTTTTTGGCATCCTTTGATAAGCAACGCTCTTTTTTTGCAATAAAGCTTTTATTATTATTTGAAAGATCGAGCACTGGTGCAAAATTCAAATTAAATCCATGTTTTTCAAGTGTCTGAGCCATTAGTTCAGAATTTTCCTTTGTGATTTTTAATTCATCGATTTTTCCTAATTCTGCCCAACTTTTGGATTCAGGGAAACCGTAATCAGATTTTAATCTATTAACTTTGCCACCCTCTTGATCAATGGCAATCAGTAAAGGTGTATCATTATAATTTTGAATTGCTTTAGTAAAATTAATTAATTGTTTTGGAGATCGAATATTATGTGGTGAATAAGGCGATGTTGTAATGTTTTCATCGTATAATATTACTCCACCAATTGAATATCCCTTAATAGAATCAAAAAATGAGTTAACATCATTTTTTGTGTGTCCTCTAAGACCAACCATAATCATTTGGCCAATCATATTTGATATATTACTTTGTGGATCTGGATAATTCATATGAAACCAAAAAGAAAAGTTAAAGACTTATAGCGTAAGTTCAGTTAATTTTTATACTATGTTATTTCGATCATTTATAATAAGTGTAATTGTGATTTCATCGGGATATCTTTATCCAAATCAATTCCCATGGAATAAATCGTGGGCACAATTAACATTAGAAAAATTAACGCTCAGAGAGAAAATTGCTCAAATGATGGTTTATCGAATGAATATGCACTATTTGAATTATGATAGTGATGAATGGAAAGAAATTAAAGATCTTATATCATCGGATGGAATAGGTGTTTTGCATATTTGGTTTGGCGAAACAGGCAGCTCATTAACTATGTTAAATAAGATTCAGAGTGAATCAAAAATACCTATATTAGTTGAAGCTGATATAGAATCAGGCTTAGGGAGACGTTATCCTGGAGCAGTTACTTTGCCTCCAATGATGGCAATCGCAGCTACTGGAAATCCTAAATTTGCATATGAGGCAGGAAGGATTTCTGCTGAGGAAAGTAGAGGTGTAGGTATTCATTTTAATCTAGCTCCTGTCGTTGATGTGAATAATAATCCAAAAAATCCAATAATTAATACCAGATCATTTGGCGAGCATCCTGACTCAGTTATTTTATATTCAAGACAATTTATAAAGGGACTTCATGATCATGGCATGTTAACAACAGCAAAGCATTTCCCAGGTCATGGTGATACTGAAACAGATTCACATTCGTCACTTGCTCAGATTCCAAGTGATTCAACTAGACTATGGCAGATTGAATTACCTCCATTTAAAAATGCAATTGAATCTGGAGTCGATGCAATAATGGTTGCACATGTTAATTCTCCGGAATTTCAAATACATTCTGATGATCCTGCTACTTTATCAAAATTTTGGATCCAAGATATATTGAGATCACAAATGAAATTTGATGGTGTAATAATTACTGATGCAATGGATATGGGTGGAATAGTTAAGCAATATTCTGATTCTTATGCACTTATTGAAACGATTAAAGCTGGTTCAGATATTATTATACAAAATAATCAAATGAAACAATCAATAGATTTGGTAGAGAAAGCTGTTAAAAATGGGACCATTTCAGAAAAAAGAATTGATCAATCTGCATTAAAAGTTTTAAAAATGAAGGAGCGTTTAAAATTACACAAAAATAAAATTATTTCAATGGATGATACTCATATGAACGTAGGTAAAAAAAATAATTTTGATCTAGCTAGTGAAATTGCAAATCGTTCTATTACGCTTGTAAAAAATGATGATAATATTTTACCTCTTCAGCCTAAGCCAAATGACATTTTTTATATAGTTGATTTATACGATGGGCCAAATAATCATAATGAAAGCATTGTAACAAGATTGTTACGTGAAAATGGTTATAAAGTTCGATCATTTCAGATCGATAAATCAGATAGTTTAATTGTTGCAAATCATATTTTAGATCAGATTCCTAGTGATGGTTTAGTCCTACTAAATGCTTATGCTAACCCTGTTGAATGGAAGGATAATATTTTTCTGCCAAAAGTTGAAGCAGACTTTATCAATCGGTTAATTAAAAAATGTAGTAACGTAATTATAACAAGCTTTGGAAGCCCATATTTAATTCAGGATTTTCCAGAGGCACCTGTATATATTTGTGCATATAAAGGTAGTTCTGTAATGCAAAAAGCATTTCTTAAATCTTTAATGGGCGAATCAGATATTAATGGAACTTTGCCAGTTACAATTCCTGGTATTGCAAAGAGAGGCACAGGAATAAATTTAAAATCCATAAAATGGGTTCAAAAAGAGCAAACATGGGTACCAGGTAAAGAAATTAAAAGAATACTTCCAGATGAAATATCTGTCAAAGTAGACCCAATAAAAGAAATACTATCTGAAGCTGTAGCAGACTCTGCATTTCCTGGCGGAGTAATTGTCGCGGCAAAGAATGGTGAAATATTTTTACACAAAGCATTTGGTTATCATACTTATTCCAAAAAGAAGCCAGTAATGAGAGGTAATATTTTTGACCTTGCATCTATTACTAAAGTTGTTGCCACAACTTCAGCGCTGATGAAGTTGGTTGATGTGAATAAATTATCTTTAGATGATAAAGTTGTAACTTATTTACCAGAGTTTATTGGAAAACAAAAAAAGCATTTTGATCAAAAATCAATGATTACTATCCGTCATTTAATAACGCATACTAGTGGTTTGCCACCATTTAAAAAGTATTTTTTAATGGATGGTGATATTCAAACAAAGCTTGATTCAATTATGAATACTGAGCCTCAAATACCACTTAATCAAAAAACAATATATTCTGATATAGGATTGATAGTCTTAGGGAAAGTAATTGAATCAGTATCTCAATCATCATTAGATGAGTTTGTAGATTCTGTTATCTTTAAACCTTTAGGGATGAAGAATACCTTTTATAATCCACCTTCTGAAAAAATTAAAAGAATCATTCCAACAGAATATAGCAGCCTTTATGGTGAAACTATAATAGGTTATGTTCATGATGAAAATGCAAAAAGTATTGGAGGAATTGCTGGGCATGCTGGACTATTTTCTACAGCAAGTGACTTATCAATTTTTTCACAAATGATGCTTAATGGTGGCATCTATGGTTGGAAACGAATATTTAATACACAATCAGTCACTGATTTTACAATGAGAGCAAGTACTATTGAAGGTAGTTCAAGAGCACTGGGATGGGATACACCATCAGGACAAGCTTCAGGAGGGGTATATTTATCAAAAAGTAGTTTTGGTCATACTGGCTTCACTGGAACATCATTATGGATTGATCCAGAAAATCAAATATTTGTAATTCTTTTAACTAATGCAGTGCACCCTAATCGCAATTTTAAAAATCCAAATTATTTTGATTGGCGCCAAAAAATCCATTCTTCTGTTTATGAGGCATTAGGATTTGTTGAAAAAAGAAATGATCTTGAATGGCGCAAGAGATGGTTAGAAAATTGAATAGGTTTTTAATTAAACAAATACCAATATTTTTTTTATTGTATTTTTTTGGTTGTAATCAATCATATAGTTGGATTGAAACTTTACCAAAGCCATGGGAATTAAATGAAAAAGAAATTTCTAATATTCTTCCCCAGTTCCACAAAAATTTTCCAGATTTTCATGATCGTCTTAAAGCATTTGCGATTTGGCAAGTAGGAAAACCTTATGAATTATTTTGTCTTGGCGAAGAGAGTGGTGAAGACACTGATCCGATTTTTAGGCTTGATGTTTCAGATTGTACAGTCCATATTTTGACAACCTTAGCTAGTGTGCAGAGCTATACTTGGGATGAAGCAAAAGAAACTTTAATTGATATCCATTACAAACCAACTGCTGATGGGATCTCAGTTCCAACATATAAAAGCAGATGGCACTTTACTACGGATAGAATACAAGATAATCCATCTACTATAAATATAACTTCTTCATTAATTAAGAATGAGGATTTAAAAACTGTCAAGCTGACATTAAATAGGAAAAAAGATGGAAAAGAATTTTTAAAATTGAACTGGCAAAAAAATACAACTATTCAATTTATTCCTAATAGTTTGATAAATAATAATTTATTAAATAAACTACCATCGATTGCTGGGGTTGCATTTGTAAAAGAAAGTTATTTTAAAATGGGTTTAGTTGTTGCTCATGAAGGTATGATTATAGATAAAAAAAATATAGTTCATGCTTCAGCAGAATTTGAGAAGACAGTTTTAATGGATTTTATGGAATATTATTTTATAAATGATAAGCCCCGTTTTGACGGAATTCTTATTTATTCATTTAACCCAATAAAAAGTTGATCATTTGCATTGGATTGATCTTTTAATTGTATGTTTTTTTCTTGGGGGATTTGCTTTTTATGGAATATGGCAAAGCAAATTAAATAAATCATCAGATGATTATTTTCTTGGAGGTAGAAAATTGCCTTGGCCAGTTGCAATGCTTTCAATTGTAGCTACAGAAACATCAGTACTCACATTTATTAGTGTGCCGGGTCTAGCATATAGAGGAGATTGGGCATTCCTTCAATTATCTATTGGTTATATTATTGGAAGAATGATGGTAAGTACATTTTTATTACCTCAATATTTCAAACATGGGATCTCATCCATCTATGAAATTTTAGGAAAAAAGTTTGGCATTGAAATTCAAAAAGCTGCCTCAGGTGTTTTTTTGATAACTCGTGTTTTAGCTGATGGTGTACGTTTCCTTGCAACCGCGGTAATTGTTCAGCTAGTTACGGGTTGGTCATTGCAATTTTCTGTAATAATTATTGGTTTAGTGACACTTATTTATACATTAAGTGGTGGTATTAGAACAATAGTATGGATAGATAGTTTACAATTTGTTTTATACCTCATGGGTGGTATTCTATCAATATTTTTTATTTTAAATTATTTAGATCAATCTTTTGTTTATTCAATTGAATATCTTTATAACAGTTCAAAGCTATCAATATTTGACTTTAATGGTAATCCACTTATAGACCCATTCTTTTTCATAAGTGCAATACTTGGTGGTATATTATTATCTTTTTCTTCTCATGGCGTAGATTATATGATGGTCCAGCGTGTACTTGGAACAAGAGATTTATCATCAGCTCAAAAAGCTATGGTGGGTAGTGGGTTTTTTGTCGCTATTCAATTCATTATTTTTCTTTTCGCAGGTTCATTAATATTTATTTTGTTTGATGGTACTGTATTAGAACAGGATCGTGAATTCACAACATTTATTATTAATTATCTTCCAGTTGGAATTAAAGGCCTCTTATTAGCTGGTGTGCTATCTGCAGCAATGTCAACTTTAAGTTCTTCAATTAATTCACTGTCATCTTCAGTGATAAATGATTGGATGGGTGGTAATAAAACAATTAAAGAATCTCAATTTGTAAGTTTTTTTTGGGGCATAATTTTAATACTAATTGCTCTTTTATTTGATGAAAGTGATTCAGCTATTGTGATTGTTGGTCTTCAAATTGCATCATTTACATATGGAGGACTACTAGGATTATTTTTATTAAGTAGATTAGATAGAAATATTAATAAATACAGTTTGATCCTAGGTTTAATTTCAAGTTTATTAATTGTATTTTATCTTAAAATGATTGGTTTATCTTGGACGTGGTTCATTTTAGTATCTGTGCTAACAAATATTTTTATTACAATTTTAGTACAATTAATCTTTGAGTATTATGCAGAAAAAAATAATTTTAAAAAAGTTAACTAATAATGTTTTCTATATTTTGCATCCATTCTATCATATCTAAAATATTGCCAATTCATCCTCTTGCTAAAACTTCTAAAATTTAACAATATTCTTGGAGTCCAAAGTACTTCTGCCATAGCACTCATTCTAGGTAGGGCCATATATTCTGCTTTATCAGGTGTAGAAATGTATTCTGTCCAAAGATTACCTTGTCCACCTAAAACTAGATGCTCTTTATTAGGATGAATCTCTTCAGGAACTGGTTCAAATTGATATACTTTTTCTAAAGGTAAATATCCGCCAATAGCAAGAGGCTCATCCATTCTATCTTTTGATTGATAATAATCAAAATATGCATATGAAGTTGGTGACATAATGACTTCATGACCAGCATCAACTGCGGCAATTCCTCCTTCCATTCCACGCCAAGACTGAACAATTGCGCCTGGTGCTAATCCACCTTCAAGAATTTCGTCCCATCCAATAAGCTGTTTGTCCAATTTATTTAAAATGCCTTCTATTCTTTTTATAAAATAACTTTGCAATTCATTTTCATTTTCTAGTCCTTCTTTTCTCATCCGTACCTGATCCAGGTCATGCTCTTTCCATCGATCTTTAGGACACTCATCTCCACCAATATGGATATATTTACCAGGAAATATATCAGCTACCTCGATTAAAACATTTTCAAGAAACTCAAATGTGGATTCTTTTCCAGCGCAAAAAACTTCTTTATGGACACCCCAAAGTTTAGCTACTGTATGAGGTTCTCCTGTGCATGATAATTCTGGATATGCAGCTAAGGCTGCTCTAGAATGACCAGGCATTTCTATCTCAGGCACTACAGTTATGTATCTTTCTTTCGCATATTCGACTATTTCTCTCATCTCATCTTTAGTATAATATCCGCCATATTTTTTACCATCAAACTTTTGGGGCTTATCTCTATAGTGACCAATTAATGTTTCATCTCTAAATGCACTTATTTCGGTAAGCTTTGGATATGATTCTATTTCAACTCGCCAGCCCTGGTCTTCGGTAAGATGCCAATGAAAGATATTCATTTTATGCATTGCAATATAATCAATATATTTTTTTATAAATGAAATATCAAAAAAATGTCTACCAACATCTAGATGCATACCTCTCCATTTAAATCTTGGCTCATCAATAATCTTCATGTTTAGTACTATTATTCCCTTGTTTGATCTTTGACCAGAATCGAGAATTTGATTAAGTGTTTGTATTCCATAATATATTCCATTGGGTGAATTTGCCGAGATATTAATTTGATCATTGAAGATATTCAGTATATACCCTTCAGCATTTACATTTTCATTAGGATTAATATTTAATGAAATTATTTTTTTGGAATCATCATTTAATTTTATTTCGTGATAAGAATTAAGATTTTGTGTTAATATATTTTTTAGATTTTCAAGATCTGGGTGCTCACCATTGTACTGGATCGTCCAATCATCATCTAGAATTGTTTTTCCAGAATTACGTTCTATTAAAGCTGGTAGAGGTAAAAGGCCTAAACTCTCGAAGTCAGTATTAGATATACATCCATTAAAAAAAAATGAAATAGATAAAATAAATAATATTTTTTTCATGATTTAATTTAAAGATTTAAGATCATTCCAAATTCAGCGATATTAAAACCAGATTTTATAATTTCTTTTTGAGCAGAAGAGTCTTTAACTAAAGCAGGATTTGTATGATTTAAATGAATAAAATAGATTTTATTATTTTTTGTTATCGGTTTCATTAATTCAATTGATTCCACAATAAATGGGTGTGGAATCTCAGACATATCACGGCCTGGAATTTCACCATTCTGATAAAATGATCCATCTAGCATTGCTAAATCATTTTTATTTACAAGATCTACTATACTTTGATCCCACTTTTCCCATTTATCTATATCTGGAATATAAATAAGTGATTTTTTGGGACCTTTAATTTGGAATCCAACAGTCTCAGAATATTCATCCCTATGAGGCACTAGAAATGGAGTAATAGAAATTTGTTTGTTTAATTTAATCTGTTTTCCATCATTTAATTTTTTAATATTAATATTATCTAAATTAATTAGTTGATTCCAGGGTCCATTATTATTTAGAAATTTTCTCATTTTCGGCATTGCATAAACTGGAATGGAATTTGCGCCCATTACTTCTTTCCCTAAATGAATTAAACCAGAGTAATGACCAATATGCGCATGGGTTAAAAATACACCCTTTAATTGTTTTTGATCATTTCCAGTTAACATTTCAAATTGTTTAGGAAAATCAGGGGTTGCATCAATCATCCACTTTTCATTTGTATTCGGATCCACAATTCCTAAACTAGCAACCATTAGTTTCTTTTTTGGGTCATTCCAACGATTGATACAGCATACTTTGGAGCAGCCAGCATGTGGTGCACCACCATCTTGAGCAATTCCCAAAACATATATATATGGATCTTTTAGCTCAGGTTTTGCACATCCTGAGAATATAAAGACAGAGATAAATATTGTGAATTTAAGTTTTTTCATTTGTACTCCGATAAAGCTCTTACAATTTGATCTTGTAATTTATTGTATGGTTCAGGTGATCCTTCAAATCCATTCATTAGAATTGAAAATACAATAGTATCTGCATTTTTATTAATTATATATCCTGACAATGTTGAGACACCTGACAATGAACCGGTTTTCATATATGCATTTGAAGGCAAGTTTCTTTCTTTTAAAGTGCCATCTTCTCCGCCTTTTGGTAAGCTATTTATAAAATTATCTTTAATAGATTCATTATTATATGCCCACTTAAGAGTATGTACAAAATGATTAGGGCTTGAGTAATTATATCTTGATATACCTGACCCGTCTGAAATAGAAAAAGAAGTTGTATCAAGGCCAACTTTATCATTTAAAAATTTTCTTAACTCTATAAGCCCACTTTCCCAATCACCTTGAGATTGGTTCGATTCGAAACCAATTATTTTAAGAACCAATTCTGCTGTCAAATTATCACTTTCTACCATCAGATTCTTTAAGGCGTGTTTTATATTTTTTGATTGATGTACACCAATTCTTTTTGCGGTACTTTTATTTTTCCCTTTTATTATTGATTTTATATCAATCCCTTTTCTAATCAATGCTTCCATAAATAGATTGCCAGTATAATATGTTGGATCATGAATATTCCTATAAATAGTATCTATTGATGTCGTATCCAAAATATTACCAGAAATCATAAATGTGTTTGTACCATTTTGCCAATCACGATCAATCTTAAACTCTTGGAAATCAATCGTATCATTTACAGTAATTGAATTATTTATAATCTTATAATAGTTTGATTCGGGTTTAGTTTGAATTATCGCATTTTTCCCCAAATCACCAGGTCTTACAATAAAATCAACACAATTATCATTCACCGAAAGTCCACTTATTTGCGCAGCATACCACCACGAACCTTCATCCCACATCCAACCTCGGCCATAAACGGTTTGATCTAAAATTGAATCATCTAAAATTAATCTTTTTACTCCTGAAATTTTTGAAGCAATAACTGATGCCAATGAGTCCAATTCATCTAATGTTAAATCCGGGTTTGCTCCACCAACAAGATATAAATCATTTCCTTCCTCAAAAACTTCTGTTTTGAAATAATAATTTGAATCCAAAAGAGCTAGAGCCGAAAGACAAGTATATATTTTATTATTACTAGCGGGGTTAAATAATGAATTGCTATTAAGGTCAAATAATGTTTGGCCTGTTTTTAATGAAATTGCTTTTATACCTAGGTTGGTAGAGAGATTTGAAGAATTAATAATATCACTAATTCTATTTTTTAAAAATACTGTTCCATTAGTTTTATAAATATTTGGAGAATTTGAGCAACTAAATATAAAAAATGCTAAAAGGATGATTAGAGACTTAATCATAAAAATGGTATTTTTTTGATAATTCTTGAAAAGTTTTTATTAATTCATTATTTGTAAACTCACCATTTGAATTAATGATTTTTTGAAAATTTTTCTTTCCCCATAAGCGATTCATATTTGATTCATTAATTTCAAATTTTTCAGAATGAAATCTTGAAATGAGTGAGATGATTTTAATTCCTGTATTAACACTGTTAAAATCATTTCTATTTGTAATTATCAACTCTACCCCATTGCAAATTTGATTCTCATATTTAGGATTATTTGCCATACCTTTTATATCAATTGGTATAAAAGTAATTGGTTTAAATGCTACTCCAGGAAGATTTAGATTATTTAATTCAATAGCGAGTTTTTGATTATGTAGCCAAGGTGCTCCAAATCGTTTGAATGGCTTTGTTGTACCTCTACCTTCATTTATATTTGTAGCTTCAAGTAAGCACATCCCTGGGTAGAGAATAGCAGTTTCAAGATTTGGTATATTAGGCGAAGGTTTTATCCATTTTCCATTGATTTCATCAAACCAATAATTTCGCTTCCAATTTTTCATTTTAATTACTGTTAGTTCAGGAGTACCATTTATCCATTTTTCACCCTTTATCATTGTTGCAAGCTCCCCAACAGTAAGGCCATAACGGATTGGAATAGGATAGTATCCCACAAAAGATTGGTTGGATATATCTAGGATAGGTCCTTCAATTTCAACTCCATTAATTATATTCGGTCTATCAAGCACTAAAATTTCAATACCCATTTCAGCAGCAACTTCCATAACTAAACCCAATGTACTTATATATGTATAAAACCTTGCTCCAACATCTTGGATATCATAAATAATTATGTCAATACCTGAGAGTTGATCAATGGTTGGTTTTCTTGTATTTCCATAAAGGCTAACAATTTTAGGGAACTCTTTTAATGTTCCATTATAATTAATTTTTTCACCTGCAGCTGCCTCTCCAAATAAACCATGTTCTGGAGAAAAAATAATTTTCAAGTCAACATCTTTTTGATTCATTAATCTTTTGAAATTTGGTATTCCATTGCTATCTAATCCAGAATGATTTGTAACTAATGCAATAGATTTATTTCTAATTAGTTTAATTTTTTCATCGAAAAGAAGATCCAGACCAAGTCGAACTTTAGATATATTAACAACTGGTGTGTTTCTATTTTTTTCTGATTCCAGTTGATGGATTGTTTTTGGTTGTTGTATACATCCTACTATAAAAACTGTAATTAAAAAAAATGGGTTTTTCATTATTTTAATAGGGTAAACTTCTTTGTAACAATGTGCTCATCTTGTGATAGATTGGCAATGTAAATACCTGAAGGAGCTTCACTTCCATTTTGTAAATTGCCATTCCAATTAAATCTTTGTTTTTTTGCTGATAATGATTGCACTGACATTTTATGTATTTCTCTTCCTAAAATATCTGTGATTGTTAAATATGCAATCGTTTTAACCTTAGTTATTTTGAATTCAATGGTGATTGATTTATTTGATGGATTTGGATACAGAGCAGTAATTTGAGGTTTATCTGGAATAATTGACGGGTTTTCATCTGCGGATGCTAGTGGGTCTTCTAAATAATTCATGATTCGCCCCATTAAATTATTTCTTGTTTCTTCTGGATATATGCTTTCAAAGCCTACAGATATATAAACCAATCCACCTGATATTGGACTTCCACCAAATCCACCTCTAAATGATACTCCAGCACCTCCTTCAGCATTATAATCAACTCCTTCAAATTTTAAATTAATTTTAGAATTTAAAACGGGCTTAATTCCATCTGGCCAATCGACATCATAAGTCCCATGCGTTCCATCATCGAAAGAAAAAGTCAATCCTTCAAATAAAGATCCTTGAGTTCCAATTATGTTGTAGTTTCCTTGCTTGCCACCCGCTGCATCGGCTTTGTATTCAGCTCGTAAAAATTTTTCATAAAAAAGTTTATCTTTAACGTTCCCCTTTTCAAATAAATCATATCCAATTTCTGAACCAGAAATAAATAATTTTCCACCTTTGAATAGAAAATCTTGTATAAGAGATTGCTCTTTTTCATCAAATGAAGAAGTAGCAGCTCCTTCTTCACCAAGAATCCAATCTATAATTTTGTAGTCATTCAATTTAATATTTCCATTAATTACAGCCTCATTAGAAGCAGAATCAAAGATGTAATTATTTTTATGTATTGCACTTCCATGTTGTAAAATAAAATCACGAGTATTTTTAGTTCCATAAATCCTATCAAATCCATTAACAATTAAAACTTTAGAAGAGTTTTCTGATGGAATAACTCCTAGCAGTTCAGTGTATTTACTAGAACCATAATCATTTTTTGCTCTTATTTTTATAAAATAAGACTCGTTATATGAAAGATTCTGCAATAGTATTGGAGAATCAGTAAAGTTACCTAAACTCTCAGATTCATTTGATTCGTTAAATACTCTTTTAACTTCAAATGAAGTTGCAGTCTCTGCACCTGAAAAATCAATCAAGATGGATTTATTCCCTAAGTTTACGATATTAAAATTGACAGGAGTTGCGGGTGGCCTTTTTGCAGCCATTTTATTTTTGAGAAGATTCCATAATTCATCATACCCCTCATCGTATCCCAAAGCCCAAATTCCTATTCCACCTAGGTTTTTAGATAATGCTAAATCATATTTTTTAGATATAGATAGACTATCATCATACCATGTTTGATTCCAGTTTGGATTTTGATATTTGAACCAGGGTGTCTCAGAAGAAGAGTCCCATATTTTTCCATAAGATACTGATTTTGTTTCAGCTTCTGAAAAATATGTTGCAGTTCCACTATTTGTGGTTTTATCTCCTTTTTCTCCAGATGATGTTGGCCAATTATATCCGTAGTATGGAACGCCTAAAATAAGTTTTTCATAATTATTATTAGTCTTTGATAAATATGTATTTACAGTATTTGTTACATTATATGCTCCCCCAATAAGTGGTGAAACTGGGCCTGCATTTGTACTTTCTTTCCAATGATAGTCATATCCCATAATAAAAAGACCGTCACTTTCAGTAGCTAAAGCATTGAAATCCCAGGCATTTTCCCAATCAACAGCAGGCGTTGCAAGTGTGACTTGTGCATTTTCGATTGAATTTCTGAGTGTACTTCGAAGATCCTTAACAAAAGTAACTAAATTTTCTTTTTGACTTGATGGGAATGATTCAAAATCAATATTTACTCCATCAGCACCAGCATCAATCACTTGACTATTTAAGTTGTTGATCAATCTATCTCGATAGTTTTTATTGCTTAGTAAACTTTCAATTTTTGATTTATCAAATAATGTAACAGTTAATAAAACTTCTACTCCATTGCTATGTGCTTTATTTATTAGATCAGTTGCTGGCCAACCATGAAGATTAGTTAAATCCCCAGTAGCATTTGTTTCTACTGAAAAATATGCAATTGTAGTAAGGACTTCATAATTGTATGATTGCCATTTTGTCCCTTGCCAGTAGGGATGGTAGCCAAAAACTTTTTTTGATGATTTGATTTTTTTTGGCTGTATAGGGTTTGCGGGTCCAAAATAGGGCTTAAATAATGGTTCAAGATAATTTTCTTTATTATAATCCAATTCTATTTGATGAATACTTTTATAATTTTCTTGACTAGTTAGAAATGATAATAATATTACTGATATTAAGATTTTAGACATTACAAAGCGCAAAAATATCATTTATTGTTTCTCTTTTCCTAATAAGCTTAGTTGATTCTTTTTCTATTAATATTTCAGCAGCCCGTGGTCTAGTATTAAAATTGTGAGACATTGAATAACCATATGCTCCAACATCCATAATTGAAATAATATCACCCTCATTGACATTAGGGAATGGTCTATCAATCGCTATTCGATCAGTATTTTCACAAATTTGTCCTGTAAAATCAAAGGTATCTTTATCATTTTCATGATTACCTATTTTGTAGATACGGTGATATGCTCCATATAAAGCTGGCCTCATTAATGTTTCCATTCCTGCATCAATACCTATAAAATTTTTATAACTTTTTTTGACCCCTGTAACTTTTGATAAAATTATACCTGTATCACCTATTACTGATTTTCCTGGCTCTACCCAAAGGGCCGGTGAATCGATTCTATGTTTATAAGTTTTGTAAAAAATATCTGACAGTTTTGAAAAAAGTCTATCAAAGTTAATGGGGATTTCATTGTCTTTATAAGGGATACCAAAACCTCCACCCATGCTTATAAAGTCAAATTTGATACCAAGTTTTGAGCTAATTGATTTGGTTTTTTTAATAATAGCAGAAATCACATCAAAAAAATGTTCTTCATCTAAATTCCCAGAGCCTACCATGCATTGCATACCAAAATTTTTTATTCCAAGATTTATTGCCTTTTGATAGGCATCAGTAATTTTTTCAGTAGGAATACCAAACTTGGCTTTTCTGCCAGCGGTAGTAATTTGTGAAAAAGTACCTTTTCCAAAACCTGGATTTAATCTAAAAGATATTCTTTCTGGTAGGCCTATTGTTTTTAAACGGTCAAGTGATGTAGTGTCATCTAAATTAATATTACACCCTTTTTCAAGCGCTTTAGATAGATCAGCTTTAGATTCATAATTACCTGTATAAATACAGTTAGAAAGCTCAATGCCAGAAAGTTCAGCAGCATAGATTTCCCCTGGGCTTGAGCAATCTCCGCCCATTTCGGGGAAAGTGTCTAACATTATTTTAATTAAATGTGGATTACTATTTGACTTAATCGCATAACATATATGAAACTTATCAAAATATTTTTCAAGTGAATTTTTAATTATATTTACATTTTCCCTTATACGAGAGGCATCATATATATATAATGGGGTACCATATTCCTTGGCTAAGGAATTCATTAAATCTGAATTATGAACTAATTGTTTTAATGGGTGCATTGATTTTATTTTGATGATCAGGGTCAAATTTAATTATTATTCAACATCTGTAATAAGTTAATAGTGATGATCATAATTCTGTAATTTTGATGATGAAAAAAAGTGTCTTTTCAGTTTATTTTATTATTTTAACTACATGTTTTTATTCTAGTCTTTTAGGAAGTCAGATTTCGATGAGTAATATACAGTCTGGTCTATCAACAAGCTTAAATGATGATCAGTCAAAGATAATATTGTTATCAGGATTGCTTGGCGTCGGATTAACAAAGAATTTTGAAAGAAAATTTCAAGAAGCCTATAGTGATAATTTGCTGAATCCACATATTGCACGCTTAGGTGATTATTGGGGAATTGCAGGACAATTCATTATTTTAAGCTCTATGGATACAAAAACTAATCAATTTAGATATGCTTCTAATGCAATGTTAGCGAATGGATTAATAACTTATAGTATAAAATTCATTACTAGAAAAATGCGACCAGATATGTCTAATAGGAGATCCTTTCCTTCAGGTCATACTTCCGCTAGTTTTATTGCAGCAACGGTTGCTCACAAAACATATGGTTCTCAGATCAGTGTCCCTGCATTTCTGCTTGCAGGATTAACAGGTATAAGTCGTATTCATGACAATAAACATTATTTAAGTGATGTGATTTTTGGAGCTGCTCTTGGAATTGCAATTGGGGTGGGGTTCAATCAAGAATTCCAAAAGGGTTCAATACAGAAAATTGATGATGGTGGAATAATTATAAAAAACGGCTATTTAATCAAATTTAGTTGGTCATTTTGAAAAAAATATCAGCAAAAATAACAGTTCTTATTATTTGTTTTATTTATTTTATCGTAACAATATTAATTATTACAAACTTACTAGAAAGAGGTTGGTTAAGCTAATGTTTAGTGCAAAGACATATAATGACAGACGTGAAGTTCTTGCTAAAAATATAAATAGTGGTAAAATATTATTGATGGGAAACTCCCAAGTTCCGATGAACTATCCATCGAATTGGCTCCGATTTAGGCAAGATAGTAATTTTCTTTATTACTGTGGTTTAGATTACCCTGATATAAGTCTAGTAATTGATGCAAACTCTGGAGAGTCAACATTATTTGGTAATGATTTAACAATACAAGATATTGTTTGGGAAGGAGAGAGGACCTCTATTGCAACTATGGCTGAAATTGCTGGCATTCAAAGCGTATTGCCATCAAACCAATTATCATCTTTTCTTTTAGAGTCAAATGAAGCTATTCATTATTTACCTTTGTACCGCGAGGATCAACAAGCCTTCTTAAAATCGATTTTAAATAATAATGAAATAAAATCATCAAAGTCATTAATAATTAATGTTATATCTCAAAGGTCAATTAAGACTGAAGATGAGCTTCATGAAATTGAATCTGCAATTGAAGTCACCATGGATATGCATAAATTAGCTATGCGACAAACTAGTGATGGTATTTTAGAACAAACAATTGCCGGAAAAATAGAAGGATATGCACTTGAAAATGGCCGCGAGTTAGCCTATCCAGTGATATTTACTACACATGGAGAAATTTTGCATAATCACAATCATAATAATGTTATGTGTTCAGGACAGCTGGCATTAAATGATTCTGGAGCGGAGTCTGTAATGCATTATGCCAGTGATATAACAAGAACTTTTCCAGTAAGTGGTCGTTTTTCCGGTCTGCAAAAAGAAATTTATAATATAGTTTATAATATGCAAGAGGCTGCATTCAGTTATTGTAAGCCAGGTAATTCTTACAGGGAAGCTCATTTAACAGCTTCAAAAATCGCGGTAGAAGGTTTAATAAATATGGGAATAATGAAGGGGGATGCTGATGATGCGGTCAAAGAAGGTGCTCATGCGCTTTTTTTCCCACATGGTCTAGGACATATGCTTGGTTTGGATGTACATGACATGGAAGGACTAGGTGAAGATTTGGTGGGCTATGATGAAGAAAGTAATCGTAGTAACCAGTTTGGATTAGCTTATTTACGTTTAGCAAAAGAATTAGTAGAGGGATTTGTTTTAACAGTTGAACCAGGAATTTATTTTATCCCTCATTTGATTGATCAATGGAAGGCAGAGAATAAATGTTCCGCATTTATAAATTATGAATCTTTAAATAAATTTATTGATTTTGGAGGTATCAGAATAGAGGATAATATTGTCATAACTTCTGATGGATATAGAATACTTGGACCTCATATTCCTAGGACAATAGATGAGATTGAGGATGTAATGGCTTAAATCAAAAAATTAACTAAAATTAATTTATATCAAATATTCATATGAAAAGTGTTTTTAATACACCACCGCCTGATTTTTCCCAAAAAGAAGTACAAAATTTAGTTGAACAGCATTTTAAAATTGTTGGATCAGTAAAACCCCTCGTAAGTGATAGAGATCAAAATTTTTTGATCAATTCACTTCAAGGTGATTTTATATTTAAAATTTCAAATTCTATGGAAAATAAAGATGTCTTAAAAATGCAAAATAATGCGATAAAGCACATAAAGGATAATGATATTGATATAGAGCTTACTTATCCTCAAGTATCAAATAATGGCGATAAGATAATTGAGATTAAAAAAAATAATGTAACATTCTTTGTTAGACTATTGAAATATATTGATGGCACTTTTCTAAAAGATATAGATTATAACAAAAATTTGCTATTTAGGTTGGGCAATTTTTTAGGACGTTTTGATCTAGCTTTAGCTGGTTATGATCATCCTGCAGCACATAGAAGCTTTGTATGGAATGTTCTTTCTGTAAATGAATTGAGTATATTAATTAATAAAAACAGGAATGATAAAAAAATAATCAATCATTATTTAAATCTTTTTAATAATGAAGTTTTATCTCATGATGATCATTTACAAAAGGCTATTATTCATAATGATGGAAATGATCATAATATTATTATTAATACGAATGGAAAAATTTCTGGGATTATTGATTATGGTGACATGATCTACTCTTATAGAGCATCGGAGCCTGCAGTTTGTATGGCTTACGTTGCGATTGAGGAGGAAAATCCTTTTCCCTTTATCGCTTCTATTTTAAAAGGATATAACGAGGTGAATCCTTTAAATAAATATGAGCTGAATTCTATAATATATCTAATGTGCATTAGACTTTGCATTTCAATTACAATGGCAGTTTATAGAAAAAAGCTTTTCCCAAAGAATGAATATCTGATTGTTTCAGAAATGAAATCCCGAAAATTCCTAAAAAATATGTTAGATGAGGACCTCAACAAATGGTCAAATCGATTAATTGAGTATAGTACATAAAATGGATATACTTAGTTTAAGAAAGAAATTTATAAGTCCATCATTAAGTTTATCCTATGATAAACCAATCCATTTTGTTAAAGGTAAAGGTCAATATCTTTATGATATAGATGGTAAAAGATATTTGGACGCAGTAAATAATATTCAGCATGTAGGTCATTGTCATCCAAAAATCGTTGAGGCAGCACATGAACAAAATGCACTGCTTAATATCAATACTCGCTATCTAGATGAAAAAATCATTGATTATGCACAATCTCTTACAGAGAAATTACCAGATGGGTTAGATGTTTGTTTCTTTACAAACTCTGGTAGTGAGTCAAATGATCTTGCTATTAGAATTGCTAGATCTATTTCTAATTCAAAAGAAACAATCGTTCTTGATTCAGCTTATCATGGGCATCTTTCTTCATTAATCGATTTAAGTCCTTACAAACACAATAGTATAGGAGGATCAGGTCCCCCTGATTTTGTTTATACAGTCCCATTGCCTGACACATTTAGAGGTATGTACAGAGGTGATAATTGTTCAATTGATTATATCAATGAAGTAAAAAGAATAATCAATAAAATCAAAAATAAAGGTAATCAATTATCCGCATTTTTTGTAGAATCATTAATGGGTTGTGGAGGTCAAATAATTTTACCAGATGGGTTTATAAAAAAATCTTTTGAATTGGTTCGTGAATCTGGAGGCCTTTGTATAGCAGATGAAGTTCAAACTGGATTTGGTAGAGTTGGTGCCCACTATTGGGGATTTGAAACTTGTGATGTGATCCCAGACATTGTCACAATGGGAAAATCGATGGGAAATGGACACCCTCTTTCAGCATTAGTAACAACAAAAGAGATTGCTGAAAAATTCAATAATGGAATGGAATATTTTAATTCTTTTGGGGGTAATCCAGTTTCATGTGCTATTGGGAAAGCAGTCCTTGACGTAATTGATAAAGAGGAATTGCAAAAAAATGCAAAATTAGTTGGTGATTATCTAATTAAAAAATTAAAAGGATTACAATCTAATTATGAATTTATTGGACAAGTTAGAGGGCAGGGATTATTTATAGGAATTGAAATGATAAATGATGTAGAGACATTAAAACCTGATAAAGATTCAGCAAAAATAATAGCTAATGAAATGAAAAAATCTGGAATTTTAATAAGTGTAGATGGACCTGATCATAATGTGTTAAAAATTAAACCCCCAATTATATTTAACTATGAAAATGCTGATGAATTGGTATTTAATTTCAGATCTATTTTGAATAAATATTATGCATAGTAAAAAAATAATAATAATTGTTCTAATGATTCTTTTTGTTTCATCAGGTTGTGATATAGGAAGCAATGATGATTGGCAAAATCCAAGAATTTTTGAAATAAATAAATTACCAGCTAGAGCTCATTTTTTCGCATATGAATCTGAAAAATTAGCAAAACAAAATAACCCCATGCTTTCGCAAAACTTTCATTCATTAAATGGTAGTTGGAAGTTCAATCTTTCATCTAATCCTAATGATAGGCCGGCTAATTTTTTTGATGAATATTTCGATGATTCTAAATGGTCAGATATAACTGTCCCAGGAAATTGGGAATTGCAGGGTCATTCTTTCCCAATTTATCTTGATGAAGAGTATCCATTCCCAGTAAATCCTCCCTTTGTGCCTCAGTCATATAATGCGGTTGGCTCCTACAGAAAGTCTTTTGACGTAAAACAAGAGTGGATAGGAAAAGACATTTTTATTCATTTTGGGAGCGTAAGATCAGCATTTTATTTGTGGATTAATGGAAAATTAATTGGTTATAGCCAAGGATCAAAAACGCCAGCTGAGTTTGAAATAACAGAACAAATTAAATCGGGGCAAAATCAAATAGCTGTCGAAGTTTATCGCTTTTCAGATGGATCTTATTTAGAGGGTCAAGATACTTGGCGCCTAAGTGGATTAGAAAGAGATGTATTTTTATTTGCGCGTAACAAAACTAGAATTTCAGATTTTCATATTAAATCAGATTTGGATTCAAATTATGAAAAAGGAATTTTTTCTGTTGATGTAGATATAATAAATAGGGATCAAGATATTGAAGAACTAATAATAAGCGCAAAATTGATTGAGCCAAAGAGGAGAAATCGTGTGATATTTGATGAAAGCAAGACCGTTTCGATTGATTCTCTTGTATCATTAAATATTGATTCAGTTATAAGAAGAGTTAAGAAATGGTCGGCTGAAGATCCAAATTTATATCAATTGCAACTTTCTCTTTTAACTATTGAAGGAAGAATACTTGAATCACTCACTCATCAAGTAGGATTTAGGAAGATTGAGATAAAAGATGGTTTATTACAATTAAATGGAAAACCAATCATGATTCGTGGTGTAAATAGGCATGAATGGGATCCTAGCAATGGCCGATCAATAACAGAAGAATCAATGATTGAGGATATCAAATTAATGAAGGCGCATAATATTAATGCAGTTAGGGCATCACATTATCCAAATCAAGAAAGATGGTATGAACTTTGTAATCAATATGGCCTATATATAGTTGATGAAGCAAATATTGAAGCTCATGGGATGAAGTTTCACAAAAAAAGTTTTAGTTTTATAACCAATGATACTACTTGGACGGAACAGTGGCTAGATCGTGGTATACGTATGTTTGAAAGAGATAAAAATCAACCTTCTATAATAATGTGGTCTATGGGAAATGAAGCTGGCGATGGGAAAAATTTTGTAAAATTATATAATGCGTTAAAAAATAAAGATAGTAGTCGTCCTATAGTTTATGAACCCGCTAAAGAGAACCTCCATACAGATATTATTTTTCCAATGTATAAAAACATTGAATTTATTACTGATTATGCTCAAGAAAATAATGATCGGCCACTTATACTATGTGAATATGCACATGCAATGGGTAATAGTGTTGGTAATTTAATTGATTATTGGAATACTTTTGAAAAATATGAATCTTTACAAGGAGGCTTCATTTGGGACTGGTCTGACCAAGTAATAACTAAAACTAATTCTGAAGGAATTCAATATTGGGGATATGGTGGTGATTTTGGATCAGAATTTGTGGAAAATGACTCAAACTTTTGCGCAAATGGTTTAGTTGCTGCTGATCGTAGTTTAAATCCTCATATCTTTGAGGTAAAGAAAATATATCAACCAATAAAATTTGAATTGGATGATTTATTAAGAGGTAAAATAAGCATAACAAATGATTATGATTTTATTGACTTATCTAATCTTAAATTTTCATGGTATATAAGAGGAAACAATAGAACTGTTTTGTCTGGTCAACTAGGTACTTTGGATTTAAAACCTGGACAAAAAAGAACTTTATTTTTTGATTTCTCAAGTATTCAAATCCGCCCAGGAACTCATTATTATTTAACTATTCAAGCAAGAACAAAGAAAAAACAATTATTAGTACCTAAAGATCATATTGTTGCATGGGAGCAATATGAATTGCCAATTTATAAAGAAGTTCTTGCCAAGGATCCTACAAAACTTTCTAATGTACAATTAAATGAGAATGAATTGGGAGTTCAGGTCTTTTCTAATGGATTTAAAATATCAATAAATCGTAGTTCAGGCCAAATTAGCCAATACACTATTAATGATAGTATCAATTTATTCAAGTTGCCATCAGAAATGCATTTTTGGCGAGCACCTACTGATAATGATTTAGGTAATGATATGCCTAAGAGAACTAATATATGGAAAAACGCAGGTAAGAGGATGGAAACAATTTCTTTTGACTATAATATAAATAATAATGTGGCAAACATTACTTCTGTCAATAAGGATAGCGTTACTCAAACTGTTATTTTATCTAATTATAGTATTTATGG
>CEPK01144526.1_pt1 | contig 27065 bp, 24 predicted proteins | sample 356231 | NCBI WGS metagenome assembly CEPK01 (sample SAMEA2620259, study PRJEB7988) | marine metagenome | biome: marine biome (ENVO:00000447); feature: deep chlorophyll maximum layer (ENVO:xxxxxxxx); material: "saline water (ENVO:00002010), including plankton (ENVO:xxxxxxxx)" | depth 80 m
GCTTCCCACTTATTCATATTTTTTATATATGTTAATCCTTCATTGATATATCTTTTAGTTTTCTTTGGTCCTGTTGGTGGAACTGTTTCTTTTTCTGGTTTTATTTCTACAAGTATTGTTTTATCGTCATCATAAGTTATCTTCATATCAACAAAGTACCTATGATATTTTTTATCAACTTCATAGTAATATGGAACAACTACTTCTTCAGAACTCCACTTTTTGACTTTAGGATTGCTATCACACCACATGAAAACAGCCTTCTCCCAAAGAGACCTATATACTATATTAGCAATATCTCCAGTATATTTACTAGGATTTTTGATTGAATATCTGCCTGAATATACCATGATAACTATTATAAATAGAAAAATAAAACTTAATAATACTATCTATAAGGAATTACCATGGAATTATTTCCAGCTACCAAAACAGGAATTTTAAAAAAAGGTCCTAGTGGAGAAAACTTATCTTTTGCTGACGACGCTCAAGGTTCGCTTTCAAGAAACTTCAAAACTGTAGCTTCTGGAGGAACATCGGATGCTAGAGTCGATGAGTTACCTACGTCACAAACTTTAAGATCTAGAGGAGAAAGTTTACAGTTTCCTCCTTTCACTGGCGACCCTGCATATCAAGCAAGAGTATCTTTTCAAATGTTTGCATTAGAACCGACTCAACCCGGGGCAACCGCTAAAAGTCACGTTAAAACTTTAGAAGATAACATAGCACCTAAAGGAACTAACGTATTCTTTTCTAATGACGCCAACGTATCAGTTGGTCCTCAGACTATAAACTCATCACTAGAAACATTACAAGGAGATGACGACGAAGCTTTAGAAATACTAGAAAGAAGACTTGATACGGCAGGTGCTACTGCTTCTAGAAACAATTTAATAGCTGGTGGCGTTGACGGCGCCGCAGGAGCGGCTGCTGCAACAGCAAAAAATTCAGGCGCTAGTAAGACTCTTTCTGGATTTACAGGAGATAAGATTAAAGCTTTTACAGGAGCACTTCTTGATAATAATACAGCCAAGGCCGCGCTAAATACTTTAGCAGGTGGTTTGTCGTTTCAGCCTGTAACAGATGCGCCCGTCGTAGATATGTTCTTTCCTTTGACTTTACAATACAATGATCAAGCTCAATATGATAATGCCGAACTTGGTTTTTTTGGAGCAGCTGCTACCGCGGCAGCTGAAGCAGGAGGCAATTTATTAACTTCTACTATATCAGCTTTAGTAGATGGAACGACTAACGTATTCGATATTTTTAGAAATAATACTAGGTTAGGAGAACAAGCATTAAGATTAAGTGCAGCCAGAGGTATTAATGCAGTAGGATCTTTAGGAGCAACTGGTGTAAGAAACGCTTTAACTTTACAGAATAGAGTAGTTGTAAATCCAAATGTGAGAGCTTTGTTCAGAGGAGTTGCTTTACGAGAATTTTCATTTCAATTTAAAATGATAGCAGAAAGCGCCGGAGAAGCTGAAACAATACGAAAGATAGTTGAACACTTTAGAACTCAAATGTATCCAGATGCTTTTAGTGCTAACTTAAGTAATGGAGTATCAGCAGACTTAGGATATAAGTTTCCTAACGTGTTTAAAATTACTTTTAAATACCGTGGTTCGATAAACAAAAAATTACCACAGATAAAGTATTGCTACTTACGAAACGTAGCTCATACCATAAATCCTACAGGAGGAACTTTTAGAAGAGATGGACAAGCTAGTGAAATAGATCTTACATTAAGCTTCGTTGAGTACAAAACTTTAACTAAGAAAGATATACAGGAAGGTTATTAATGCAGTACTTTCAAGATTTTCAAAACTTATTGTACACGTTTGGCGATGAGGTTGATCCAGTAATATTTCAAGACATTTCTAGATATTCAGATGTGGTCGATCAGATAAAAGATAATTTAGTATTTCATAACGTCTTTACAATACAAGAAGGTTTTAGACCAGATCAAGTATCAATAATATTGTATGGCTCTCCTCTTTATTATTGGACGTTTTACGTATTAAACGACGATCTAAGAGAACAAGGTTGGCCATTAACAAAACCCGAGCTTGACGTTTATGTTAAAAAATCATTTCCAAATACGGTATTAGTAACTAGAGACAATATAGCAACTAAGTTCAAAGTTGGTCAAGTAGTCACAGGAGTATCTTCTGGAGTTTCTGGAACTATAATAAGACGTAATTTAAATTTAGGACAAATAGTTATAAAAGGAGATGTTTTATTCTCTGCAAACGGAGAGCAATTGCAATCTACTAATTCTTCTGGAACAATTGAAACTGTAACATCTATATCTCGAGTAAAAGAATATTTGTCAGCCAGTCATTACGAAGACAGTAGTGGCATAGTAGATCTTGGAATCGATAGCGATACCACGTCAGCAACTTTTGGAGGATTACTTCCTGCAGGAGCTCAACAAACAGAAAAAACTTTTGAAGACGTATTTTATTCTACTAATGAGAGTCTCAGACAGATAAAAGTAATAAAACCTTCTCTTCTTGGCAGTGTAATATCTAGTTACAAGAAATCGATAAGAGAATAACATGACTGAACTCGTTATTGATAATCAAACAGAATATCAAGTAATTAAAGCAGAAATATCAAGTGACAGAACAGAAACAGTTATTGATATACAAAATCTCATAACAGATATTACTATATATGAACACATAGAAAAACCTTATTTAACTGCAAAAATTGTTTTTATCGATCAACACAATATAATTCAAGATTTAGACTTTCAAGGCGGAGAAAAAATATCGCTTAGCCTTTCTCATGGTGAAGAGAGGATTAGTGGTTTCGAAATAAGTAAAGAGTTTCTGGTAGACAATATTGAGAATATAATAAAAGCCGATGAAAGAAGTGAATCAATTATGATTAACTGTACAGAGTATCATATGTTTGAATCTACTGTACAAAATGTCAATAAAGCTTTTACTGGTTCTGCGTCTTCAATGATAAGAAAAATATTACGCGATTTTTTAGATAAAAGCGTTGCTATAACATCTGTAGATTCTGTGACTGATATGAAAGTCATAGTTCCAAACATGCATCCAATAGAAGCTTGCATGTGGCTTAAACAAAGAATGACTTCTACTGAAGGAATGCCTTATTATTTTTATTCAGCCATGGGTGTAGACAACTTAGTGCTAAAAGACCTTGGAACTATATTAGATGAGAAAATACCTATAAACGCAGATAGACCTTATGTTTATGCTCCAAGCGTGCAAAGTGACGGAACTAGTTCGCAAAAGTATTATGCTATTGAATCTTTTAGTTATAGAGACGGAGAAAATTTAATAAGACTTATAGAGAAAGGACTAGTTGGAGCGCAGTACTCTTTTTACGATACTCTTACAGGACTTCCACAAGTAACTCATTTTGACATAGAAGGCGACATTCTCAGAGGTTTAGCGAGTAGTAAGAGACTTGGTGGTCAAAATACTCGTCATGTTTATGGAACTGACTATGCCGTTAATGGTACTAAATTAACGCAGTTTAACTCTAAAGTAATTACTGAAATATCTTCGTCTGGAGCTTATACACAAAATAATATTAGAAACAATAGTTATAATAGTGAGACTTTATCTAGCTCTTATAAGAATAAAACTATAAGAGAAGCATTAAAAGAATTCATGAGTAAAGCTCCTCTAGAAATAACAGTAAAGAGCAGAGAATTTTTAACTGGAGATGCTAATTATACTGTAGGTAAGTTGATAAGAATAATATTTTTAGATAACGCTCCAGAAAGAGATGAATCAAGAGCTGTAATAGATCATAAAATGTCAGGAGATTATCTCATATGCGCAGCTAAACATGATTTAAATAACTACAGAGGAGTCACTAGATTGCTATGTGGAAAGCTTGGATCTTTTGGTGGAGAGTTTGAACTATGAGAGAGTTTTATGGAGATAGTACTAGGTGGTTTATTGGCGTTGTTGTCGATAACGTTGATCCGTTAAGATTAGATCGTGTAAGAGTCAGAATACACGGTATTCATGGATCAGACACTTCTATGATAGATACACCAGATCTTCCGTGGGCTCAAGTAGCCATACCAGTAACTGAAGGCGGAAGTTCAGGCATAGGAGCTAATTCACAATTAAAAGTGAGAGCACAAGTTTTTGGTATATTCTTAGATGGACAAAATTCTCAGTTACCTTTAGTCTTAGGTTCTATACCAAAAATAGAAACAAGAAAAAATGAAGTCAACGATGGGACTTCCAGTACTACTATTGATGAAAAAGCTCCTTCTAATATTCAAAGCGTTGCAGTTACTCAGACTGGACTAGCTAATTTAGACAACGAGTTGGAAGGTGCTACTAACATTGAAAAGATATATAACTTTTTTGTATCTGAAGGTGGAGGACCTTTTAGTGAAGAACAAGTTTCAGCTATGGTTGGTCATTTTATTCAAGAAGCAGGCAGAACTTCAACAGGTGATATTAAAATAGATGCGTTATCTGGAACTGATAAGCTTGTTTTAGCAGATGGAACTGTGTTACAAGGGTTTGGCATAGCTCAATGGAATCCTCAAGCAAAAGGTGGATACGATAAATCAAGGTTGGCAGAATTAATTAACTTTTCTTCTTTAAGAAAATTAGATTACAAATCTTTATTTGCTCAAGTAAATTTTGTTAAACACGAGTTAAATACTACCGAAAGATCTGCAAAAAGAAAATTATTAGCTACTAAGACTGTAGAGCAAGCAACAAAAGCTTTTGACTATTATGAAAGACCTGCGGGGTTTAAATATAATCCTTACCAACCATCAAAAAGTATAGACAAAAGACTAAAAAACGCAAGAGAAATATACGCTAAATTTAAACACGGAGCAACTTAAATATGTCAGAAACATTTCACAACGGTAGTGGTAAACGTGTAACTTTACCAGATGATGCAGGTCCAAATCCTGAAGTAACTGCTGTTGAGGTCGAGAAAAAAGAAGGACAGCCATTTACTAACTTAGATAGATCGCTTTGGACTGTTAAAACTGTCGCAAGTTCAGCTGGACAAGTAACTACAGTAGAGCTCGATAATTTTTATTCGGCAGTAAAAGTCTATTACGTACAAAATTTTACGAGAGCTCAAATAGAGGACAGTATTGGTAAAGATAAGGCCGATCAGTTGGCTGCTGCAGAATCTGAGATGGAAGGCGTAGCTAAAGAAATTATAAAAGACTTACAATTTGATAAGTTAAACTTAGAAGGAGCAAGTACCAAAAACTTTGAAGAGCTCGGTGGCATGAAAGGAATCATGGACATGGTAAAAAAGAATCATGCCATAACTAAAAGACCTATGATGGCAAAGGCAACAGAAAACATAGGTGATGGTACTGCAAAAGGAAGTTCTAATCAAATGGCAAGCATAGCCTCGATAACAGGGGCTCCAAAGTCTTTTGGATTTTTAAAAAAAATAAGCACTCAGTTTACAGCGACAGCTAATAAAAAGATAACTAAAAAAACATTTCCACAATTTACTGAAAAAAAATTAAATAAGATAAGTTCCAAAGTAGCAATAAATCCTGCCAAAGGCGAAGTAAGCTTGCAGCCTGAGAACGAACCAAAAAAGAAAGCAAGTGTACAATTAGCTAGAGTTTACAAAGAAAAAGTTAAAACAGGATTAAATAACGCTTCAGCTGACCGAGATCCTTTGTCACCCTTTGGAGGTATTGGCATGCCGGGCGGAAACATGTTCGCTCAACTTATGGCAAAAGGCAAAGGTGTTGTTGGAACCGGATCAGGAAATCCTTTTGAAGAAGTAAAAGGAGCATCATTTAATCCAGATAAATTTAAAAATTTTATTGACACTAATTTAAATACTAACATAAGAAGTAACGTAAGCGTAGGAGATACGATAAAAGCTTCGCCTTCTAATATTAAAGACACAACTTCTGCTGGAGATAATTTTAGTGGATTTAATACTCCAAGCTCTTACGTTTTTGAGAAAATTCCTTCTTTAGAATTGTTGATAGGAAAGTTTAAAAATTCATCAAGAAGACAGTCAAAAGGAAAAGACAAGTTTGGTTGTATCATATTTGGTTGGACTAAACACTTAGTAGGTTCTCCAAATAAAGTTGATGCTTCAGAGATACATAGGCTGACTAAAATATATGACAGAAATAACTTAATAAATAGTTTAGGAAGTATTGAAAAAGCTGATGACGAAATACAAAAAAAGCCTATAGAGTTCGGAATTCAACCTCATTTTGTAATTCTTAGAAATGGAGATATTCAAGAAGGTAGACCATTAAACGTAACTAGAAATAAAAATTATCAAGCGTATGCATTATCTGGAGTTAAAGTTACTTTTGTAGCTAGTGATACTGCTCCGGCTACTACAAAACAAATGGATTCATTTAACATTATGATAAGAGCTTGGTTAACTATAACAAAAGGTTCTGGACAAGTGCTTTCTGATTTTGAAGTAAGTGATGAATATGATGGCCCGGGTTTTGACGCTAAAGAATTGGTAAAGAGCATACATGACGTAGAATTTTTAATATCTAGTCCATCAGATTTAGAGGAAATACCAGATCCTAAAGAATTAGCTATGACGAAACCAAATAAGATAGCTAAAGCTACAACAGGTGGCAGCTTTCCAAAAGATTTAGACTCTGTAGATAAAGATATTAAAAAGAGAGTAGAATCAGAAGCTTTTCAAAAAGATGTGAATAACGCTAAGAACGTATTTGAAAATGAAACTGGGACTGCAGTAACTAGTATGAAAGATAAAATAGATGAACTTAGCGCTGCAGGAAAACTTCCGCAAGGCTTAGATAAAGGTTTAAAAGATATTAAGATAGGAAATTTAGAAGGTTTAGTAAAAGGATCTGGTGGAAAGATAGATAGTGTAGTGAATTCATTACAAAGTGCGCCAAACCAAACACTAGGTCAAAGAGAAAAATTAGCAAAAGATTTATTTAACAAGTTTTCAGTAGGATAATATGACAAGAGAATTACAAGATCAAAATAAGTACGTAGATGACGCAGAATATATTTCTGCCAGAAAAGCTACTGATGGCAGATCAGATCCTGATGGAATATTTCCTCTGTTAGGATACCCTGGAGTTACAGGAGTAAATAATAAGGCGACTGGAGCTAAAGAATCGCACGTATACTTAGGTGGTTCTACTGAAGGTATGGACTTTGAATTAAAAACAGAAGCTCCTTCTCAATATCCTTTAAATCAAGTTAAAGAAACTATATCTGGCCATATAATTGAATTAGATGATACCGAAGGTCGTCAAAGAATAATGATAAGACACCGTACTGGATCTGGTGTAGAGATGCGAGCCGATGGAACCGTGATACTAAGTTCGACTCAAAATTCTATAAGAGTTACAGCTGCAGATGAAAAAGTTGTAGTAGAAGGCGATGGAGAAATAGTTTACAACGGCAACTTAAAAATGAAAGTTGCTGGTGACTTTGACTTAGAAGTTGGTGGTAACTTTACGACAAACGTTGCTGGTGACTTAGACGAAGTAGTAAAAGGAAGTAAAGTTTCAGATATTGCAGAAAATAAAGAAGTAGCTATTCAAGGAAATAACGCAGAAACTGTACTTGGAACTAAAACAGAAACAGTATTAGGAAACGTTTTTTTAACGCATAAAGGTAATCTTGAACACGACGTGATGGGTATTTCAGAAATTTCTGTAGGAAAAGAAGCTATTCTTACTGCTGAAAATGGAATAGTAATATCTTCTCTTGATATAAATATGGCAGCTTCGTCGTTAACTGTTATTGGAGACAGTGGTACTGTAGGCGGTGAAGAGATTATAATGTACAACTACAACATGTATACCGGTAATTCTATAACAGCATCAGATACCGTTACTACTGGAACACTATATAGCACAACTGCCAGTATTTCAGGCCATGTCACCACGCCAGTAGTTCAAGGTGATATAACTGGTACTGCAGCTAGAGCAAACTCATCACCAGTTGGTTCTGGAGGTACAATTGCTTCTACATCTGCAACTCACGTAACTGTCGACTCAAAAGCAACCGCTAAACCTACGGCAACGATCATGCATGATTACTTAAATCAAACTAATTTAGGAATAAGAAGAGTAGATGTAGATCCATTTGATGATTTTAAAAATTCAGTAAACAGGCAAGATAATTATGGTGGAATATCAACTGTAGATTTAAACACTTCTTTAGCAAGATCTAAACTTAGAGATCCAGCTAACTTAAAAAACCAAACATTTACTGGTGCGCTTGTAACTGAAGGTATTATATCTGCTAATTTTGCAGTACCAGTGCTTCCTAAATTTGGAAGAATAGTAGGACCAGAGAAAACACCAAGACGTGGCACTGAATCAATTGGAAGCCAAGATGCTAGAACAACAATATTTAAGGTATAATTATGCCATTGCTATTTAAAACAGACGTAGTTCCAAATCCAAAATTTAATCCAGTATTTCAAGATAACATATCTGCTAGAACTAGATTAGGCCCTGGAATTACAATGGCTAAGTTTTTAGGAAGTAAAGGAGATCCAGTAACGATGAATCACATCGTTACTGACGCTGAAAGAAAGACATTGGCAAAACAGTACTATCTTCATGCTGAAGCTATGAAAACTGTTAATGATTCAAAAGGAATAAAAGAATTTGAAGATTACAGACTTGAAGTTTTAGAAGGTCTTTATATTCCAAATCCAAACGAAAAACCTGACGTTAGCGCTGGTATTAATCATTTATTAGAAAATGGTCAAGCTGTAGTTTATGTTTTAAGAGATACTAATGGACAAATAGCTATAGATAAAACTTTTGATTTAGCCGTGTTTTGGAAAGATAATTTAGATTTCGAAAAGATGATATTAGATTATGATAATTATAATCCAGACGAATCTTTACACGCTTGTATTATACTTATTATGCCACAAATAGTAGCACCTTGGTCTGTAACTTACACTAACGAATTAGAAACAAGATTTAATAATAATGTTCAAGCTACTAATGAATTGATCGAAGTAATCGATCCAAATGAAAATTTAGAAACTTTAGATATTTGATATAAATAGATAAAAGGATTTTTAGATGCCAACAAGAGCTTTTTCAATTGAAGATGGAAACATCGGAAATACTAGTATTTTAACTGCTAGAACTAACGTATACTCTGATTTAGATTTAACCTTTGCTAAAAAAGGTTCCGGAGATATTTTTAAGAAACAACACGCGGCTTCAGTCAAGCAAGCTATAAGAAATTTATTATTGACAAATTACTCTGAAAAACCATTTCTACCACGATTTGGTGGAGACTTAAACTCAATGTTGTTTAGACTAAGTACAGATATTGACGATGATAATTTAGAAGATGATATAATAAAGGCTATTGAAACATTCGAACCAAGAGCACAAGTTTTAGGGGTAACAACCGTGGTAAGTCCTGATAATCACGAGGTAAGAGCAACCGTAACATTTAAAGTAATAAATACATTAGAAGAATCATTTGTAGAAATATCATTAACGAGGTTAAGATAATGGCAACGACAATTAAATCAACTCAATTAGATTTTGACACCATTAAAAACAGATTAAAAGATAAGCTTAAAGAACAAACAGAATTTGCTGATTATAACTTTGAAGCTTCTGGACTTAATAATTTACTAGACGTACTAGCTTATAATTCGCACTTCAATGGTCTTACTGCAAACTTTGCTTTAAACGAAAGTTTTTTAAATACAGCTCAACTTAGAAGCTCGGTAGTAGCTCATGCAGAAACTCTTGGTTATGTACCAAATTCATACACGTCATCTCAAGCAAAACTAAACTTATCAATATTAATTCCTACTACACCTAGACCTTCAAGCGTTACTTTAGAAAGAGGAGCAACTTTTACTAGCAGCGTTGATGATGTAAGTTATACTTTTCAAACTCGAGAAAACTTTATAGCGTCTGACGATGGAACAGGATCTTATCAGTTTAAAACTTCCACTGGAGAAACTAGCATACCAGTATTCGAAGGAATAACAAAAGAAAAAACTTTTATAGCTGGTGAAAAGGCAGATTCTCAAATTTATGTTATACCTGACGTTACAATGGATATTTCTACTATCAGGGTTAGAGTTTTTGACACAACTACTGGAACAACTTTTAAAACTTATACTAACATCAAAGATGCTGTACGAGTAAATAACGATTCAACATATTACCAAATTAAAGAAGTTCCTAACGGTTACTATGAGTTAATCTTTGGTGATGGTACATCTAGTGGTTTAGCTCCTGTAGCAGGAAATAAAATCCTTGTTGATTATCTTTCAACTAAAGGTACGGTTGCTAATGGCGCAACTACTTTTACTACGAACGTAGCGCTAAACATAGGTGGTGTCAACTATCCGTTAAATGTTACTACAAGTTCTACTTCAGCTGGTGGCGCTTTTAAAGAATCTATAGAGTCAATAAGAAGAAACGCACCAATAGCTTTTAGTTCTCAAAGAAGATTAGTAACTGCAGAAGATTATAGAGCTCAGATTTTAGCCAATTATGGATCGTATTTAGACGACGTAATAGCATGGGGTGGTCACGATAATGTTCCACAAGTATATGGAAGAGTTTATGCAGGATTAAAATTTAAAAGTAATATAGACACCGCAACTCAAGTTCAAGTTAAAAACGATATCAAAACAGAGTTAGCAGACACTTTAGGCATTATGTCAATAGATTTAGTGTTTGCAGATGCAATAACTACCAAACTTGAATTGTCAACCTTTTTTAATTTAGATCCTGATTTAACAAGTTCAACTTCTCAATCAGTTGAGAATAAAGTTAAAACAACGATTAACACTTTTTTTAATACCAACTTGAAAAAATTTAATAAAGTTTTTAGAAGATCAATTTTGTTAACAGCTATTGATTCTTTAGATGTTGCAATATTAAATTCAAGAATGGATGTCAAAATGCAGAGAAATCAATCTATAGATATAAATCAGTCACTGACTTACACTATAGCTTTTCCTGCAGTCATAGCACAACCAGATGACGTCAACAGAATCGTAACAAGTTCCTCGTTTACTATTAACAACAAAACATGTAGCATAAGAAATATTTTAAATTCAAATAAATTAGAAGTGGTTGATACTGATGGAACGGTTCAAGTTGATAACATAGGAAGTTATAATTCTTCAGCTGGAACAGTAACTTTAATTGGATTTGCTCCTACTGCAATACAAGGAACAACATTAGACGTATCAGTCGTTCCAGCAAATCAAAGTACTATAAGGCCTTTACGTAATTTTATTTTAGATATAGATAATATAAAATCTGTTCCATTAGCTCAACTAGATTTCCAGAACACGTTAGTAACATTGTAAGATGACGATAAATCATTATCATAATAGAAGAAATAAAAACTTTTTAAATAGGAAAGTTAGTGAAGCTTTACCAGAACATTTTACAAGTGACTATTCTAAATTTATTACGTTTCTTGAAAAATATTACCAACAGTTAGATTCTGATGCAAGTACTTCTTTTGGTAATGAAATTCGTCAGTTATTTTCGTTAAGAGATGCAGGTTCAACGAATAGAATTAATAACTTAATATCAGATGTTGGAAGTGGTATACCAAACGGAGATAATTTTACTGATGCTAGATATGCAGCCAGAAGACTTGCAGAATTACAAAGAAATAAAGGTACAAAATTTGCAATAGAAGAATTTTTTAGACTATTCTTTCAAGATAAAATAACAGTTGAATATGGAAAAGACAATTTATTTATAGTAGGTGCTGGTGATTCTAATGTTCCAGCCTCATTGATAGGACCAGATTCTTTAAAAGTTTTACAAAATGGTAAACTCTACCAAGTGTTTTCTATACTCATAAAGACTGCTCTTTCTAGTAATACTTGGGAAGAACTTTACAAAAAGTTTATACATCCAGCTGGATTTTATTTTCAAGGTTTAGTTACTTCTGACGCAGAGGCAACCGTGGCCTCTTCCGCTAGAGGATTTTATGATGATTTTGATTCTGGAGTGATACCTATAATATCGTCGGCTTCTTTAACTGCACAAGCTCCATTTACGCAAGTTACTGGCTTGATAGACTCAGGTAATAATTCAACAAATGATTTTAGAGTAGGTCTAGATCAGTTGATTAGTGTATATCAGGATCTTACTCCATCTCAAATAGATAAATTTTACGGAAGCGCTGCTGACCTTATAACACCAAATTCTTTTACGTTTGACGATAGTGCTAGACATTACGCTGAACTAGGTTTTGACAGTGCCGGTGCAACCAACTTAGATTCAGCTAGACCAGACTTCTCATTAGCTACTGAGACTATGGACAATGAAATCTTTGGAAATTATTTAATTGATTCAACTTTCTAGTATAAATAGAACTATTATTTAGGATTTAAAATGACAAGACAAAATATTAATACAGGAACTTCAGCAAACGACGGAACAGGCGATACTTTACGTAATGCTGGTACTAAAATTAATGCTAATTTTATAGAACTATATAATTTTTTAGGAGATGCGGGTGATAGCTCTACTTTAGCTACACAAATAAAATTTCAAAATGATGCTATAGTTTTTGAAGGAACTTCTGCAGACGCACACGAGACGAGGCTATTTGCTACAAATGCCACGCAAGACAACGTTATAAATTTACCAGATTCTAGTGGTGATGTGATACTTACAGTTGCAGCGCAAACTTTAACTAATAAGACTGTAAATTTAGCTAAAAACACATTAACCGGAACTACAGCCCTATTTAACACAGCGTTATCTGATGGCTCATTTACAACACTGGCAGGAACAGAAACTTTAACAAATAAAACTTTAACAACGCCCGTCATAAATAATCCTAAGCTTGCGGCTGGTGCTTCTTTAAACGACTCAAACAATAATGAATTAATTAAATTTACTCAAACAGCAAGTGCAGTAAATGAACTAACAATAGCAAATGGTGCCGGTACAACTGGACCTACATTGTCTGCAACTGGTGGAGGAAGTAATTTAAATTTATTTTTAACGCCAAAAGGAACTGGTTCAGTTGAAATAGCCAAGGCAGCGTATTCATCGCAGACAATAACCTCAAATGGTACGGCCAGTGCTAATCATACACTTATCATAGGTAATAAAGGATCTGGTGGAACTTTAGCAGTCGGTTTAGATGCTGGAACGACGGTAGGAGAACATAAAATTTTTACTAATAAAGGTTCAGAGACTATGACAGTTACTCCTGCAGGAGGAACGTTTGCTCACGGAACTTCATTTTCTCTAGTACAAAACAGATCAACCGAGTGTATATGGGACGGAGCAGATTGGTTCTTATTAGGATTTGGAATGAGAGACTCTTCCGCCGGTGGAATAACAATATCATAGGAATAAAAGATGGCAGCAATAATCACAGACGTATTTAAGAAAGATATTATTCAAAAAATATTTGACGCAGCTAGTAACGATAGCGACAAGATGTATATAGCTATAGGTAAGTCGGAACAATGGGATTCAGCTGAAAATGTTCCCGATCCTACAGATACACCTAGGGCCATAAGACAACTTAGATCTGGCATACAATCTATAAAAAAAGCTAGTGATGTTTCATTTGTGATACCAAGACATAACTGGTCTTCAGGCAGCACGTACAGTGCTTTTGACGATAACCTCGCTACTATTCCTAGTAATACTTACTATGTACTGACTGATGAAAACCAAGTCTACATATGCTTACAGCGATCAGAAGATAACAATGGAGATCCTAATCCTTCTACTGTTAAACCTACTGGAACTCTTACTAAACCTTTTAAGACGGCTGATGGTTACATCTGGAAGTTTTTATATTCATTAAGTGCTGCAAGATCCAGTAAATTCTTATCTTCTAACTTTGTGCCGATAGAATTTGTTCCAAATATATTTGATTCTGCTGATACGTTTTTAGCGCAACAAAAAACTGTTCAAAGAGCATCTGTAAAAGGTCAAATCATAGGTGTAGCTGTTACTAAAGGTGGAACAGGATTTGATAGTAGTGGTGGTACTACAGTAACTATAAACGGAGATGGTGTTAGAGCCGCAGCATCTGCTACAGTTGTCGGTGGAGTAGTTACTAAGATTGAAATGGATTCTAGTACAGATAGTTGTATAAAAATGGGACAAGCGTATAATTTTGCGAGTGTATCTATAACTGGAGCTGGATCAGGTGCTGAAGCTCGAGCAATATTCGGTCCAGACAGCGGAATGGGAGCAGATCCTAGAAACGAACTTAAGTCTACCTCACTTATGTTTCATGTCAAGCCAGACGGAACAGAAAGCACAACACAAAAAGTAAGTGGAAGTACAACAACTGGAGCTTCTTTCATAATTGACCAAGACTTCAGACAAGTTGCTTTAATTAAAAATCCACGAGACTCTGCTGGAGCTATTTACTCCGGTACAAGCGGAAAAATGTTAAGATATTTAGAATTTCAATCTACATCACAAGCAGCTTCTTTTGCAAAAGATGCTATCATCACTTCAGCTTCAGGAGCTCAAGCAGTGGTAGATCATTCAGATAGCGCTAGAGTATGGTTTCACCAAAACGACTCTACTGGATTTAAACCATTCGTAGAAGGTGAAGCTGTGACTGGCGGCGGTGGTAGTGGAAATTTAGAATTAGCTGGAGCAGACGCTGACGCGAATGCTTGGAGACATGGAGACGTTGATAAGATGTCTGGAGAGATATTATATATAGAAAACAGAGCACCAGTTACAAGATCTAGTATTCAAACTGAAGATCTTAAGATTGTAATAACACTATAAGGTATAAAGATGGCGACTACATTAACTAGTAATACTTTCACCTCTACGTATAAAGATGATTTCAAAGATAGCGACAGCTATCATAGAATATTATTTAACTCAGGTGTAGCACTTCAAGCTAGAGAACTAACTCAAATCCAAACTATGCTTCAAAGGCAAATAACAAGGATGGGAGATAACGTATTTAAAGAAGGCGCAGTCGTAAAACCCGGGGGCGCTAACGTAAATTCAAAATATGAATTTATAAAATTAGATCCCGCAACTGACGTAACTCAAAACACTACTTGGATTGGTCAAAAATTTTTAGGAGTAGATTCTGGTGTTATGGTCAAGGTTTTGCAATACATTGCTGCAGTAGATGTAAACAACCCTGGAACTGTGTATGTTCAATACATTAGTACTGGAGATACTGGTGGAGCAACCACTACAAGAGTTACACCCGGAGAAACTTTAAATAGTCAGTCTCCACTTGCCGGTCAAGCTCTCATAGTTCAAACTACTAACACTGACGTTAATCCAGCTGTAGGATCTGGTATCTTAGGAACTCTTAAATCTGGAGTTTATTACGCTAGAGGACACTTTGTATTTACTGAAGATCAGTCAAAAGTTATACAAAAATATCAAGATACACTGGATGATACTTTAGGGTTTAAAGTTGTAGAGGACATTGTTACGACTAGTGATGACACTGGTTTATTCGACAACCAAGGAGCTGTACCAAATACTTCTGCTCCCGGTGCAGATAGATATCGTATAACTTTAACAATAGCGCTTGAAAGCGAAATGACGGCAAGTGATAACTTTGTTCCAGTGGCTAAGATAGTAGATGGTGTAATTTATAATACAAACAACGCTATTGATGCTTATAATATTCCAAATGAACTAATAGCAAAAAGAATAGCAGAAAATTCAGGTGATTACATAGTAAAACCATACACAGCTAACTTTGAACTTGATTCCGAAAATACTCATTTATTATTAAAAGTAAGTGATGGCGTAGCCGTAGTAGATGGATTCAGAGCAGCAAGAAACTTTCCAACTTCGATGAGAGTTAGAAAACCTACTGCAACTAAAAAGATAGATAACGATGGTGTTGCGATAGATTTTGGAAACTATGTTGTGGTTAATCCAGCAAACGATAGTAGTGGTAATACGCCAGATATATCTACTCTAGAAAAATTAAATTTACGAGATGACTCAACGTATTCTGGTGCTAACACTATTGGTACTGCTAGAGTCAAAGCAGTATCTGAAGATGGCGCAAAGTATAGATTTCATCTCTTTGACGTAAGAATGAACGCTGGTCAAGCATTTAGAGACGTTCACAGCATTGGAACTAGCGCAACAAATTATTTTAAGCCTGAAAGAGAAGGTACACCAGCAAAGACCGTATTAAAAGAAACAACTAAAAATACTTCTATATTTTTATTACCTAACGAGAGGCCTTCTGACTTCGAGAGCATCTCTTACACGGCTCAAAGAAGATTTCAAAAAACAGCTGTAGGCGGTGTCGTAACATTAGGGTCATTAGGTGTAGGTGAGACTTACACTAATAGTGGAGACTGGGTAGTATCGTCTGTAGATAGCGACATTATAACTAGTGGATTAACTTTTAATGTTGGAGCAGGAACTATATCAGGACTACCAGCATCTACTGGAGTTTATGAAGTACTAGCATACGTAAAAAAGAGTCAAGCTTCTGTTAAGACTAAAAACTTAAGTACTAGAACAATAACTGTAGCTGGAAATCTGTCTCAGATTAAGTTAGGAAAAGCTGATATTTATGATATAGTAGAACACGTTAAAGCTGCAGATAGTAGTGTAAGCTTTGCTAACAGGTATACTTTAGATAACGGACAAAGAGATAATCACTATGACATTGGAGCTTTAAATCTTAATAACGGCCAAACTGCTCCAGCAGATAGTGCTTCTATAAAATACAGATATTTTGATCACTCAACTGATGGAGACTTCTTTGCAGCTACCTCGTACTTAAGTCCAATAACTTATAAAGATATACCAAGTTTTAGAACAAGTAGTGGCAGCATTATCAAGTTATTTAATGCTTTTGATTTTAGATCAGTAAAAGATGGAACTGACAGCGAATTTTCAAATACTAGTGCTGGTGCGAGAGTTCTTGAACTTCCTCAGCCAGGGCAACAAGTAGAAGCTGATATTACTTATCATTTAGCAGAAGCTGGAAAATTAGTCATTGACAAACAAGGAATAATAAGATTTGTAAGAGGTGGCGCTGCGTTTAATCCTTCATATCCTGCTAAACCAGATGAAACTTTAGCATTATATGACATAAAATTAAATGCCAACACTTTAAATGATTCAGATGTTTCTACAAGAAAGATCGACCATAGAAGATTTACTATGAAAGATATTGGAGTTTTAGAAAATAGAGTCAGTAAGTTAGAAGAATTTGCTTCACTCAGTGCTTTAGAGATAGACACTAAACATTTTCAAGTATTAGACTCTGCAGGAACTGATAGAACAAAATCTGGATTTGTAGTGGACAACTTTGTAGATCATACTAGATCTGCTACAAATTTAGTAGACTATAGAGCTGCAGTTGATCCAATTGAAAAAGTTTTAAGGCCAGCATTTAAAGATCAAAACGTAAGATTAATATATGATTCTGCTAGCTCAACTAACACTATTCGTAAGGGCGATAACGTATATTTAGCCCACGGTGAATCAACTTATATAAATCAAAACTTAGCAAGTAAATCAATTTCAATAAATCCATTTTCTGTGGTTATATATGATGGAGTTATTACTTTATCACCTGCTTCAGACGAGTGGAGAGAAGTTGACAGGGTACCAAACAAAGTAGTTCAAGGAGGAACTAGACTTGCAAACTTTAACGCTTTTAACTGGGGTAACTGGGCTTGGAACTGGGCAGGTGTTCCATTAGAAAATCTTAATGTAGGAAGTACTATAAACAGATTTGGAAATCAAGTAAATAGAGTAGTAAGCGAAGAGACAGTTTTAGATGTAATAGAAGATAGAGTTCTTCAAACTGCATTATTACACTTTTGTAGATCTCGTAAAGTATTTTTTAAGTGTGAAGGTTTAAGACCAGACACTAGAGTGTTTACATTCTTTGATGGAACTAATATCTCTAATTTTACTAAAACTGTAGCCGGAACAACTGGATTTGAATTCTACGGTAGCGGTGATTCTGACTTTGGTAATTCGCTTAAAGATATAACATCACATCCAGACACGCCTACAACTGTTATGAAGACAGACGCAAACGGCACTATAACTGGAAACTTCATAATACCTAACAACGCGACTACGAAGTTTAGAGTTGGTACTAAAGAATTTAAGATTATGGATATTAGCGCTAACAACGAAAAAGACGCAGCGTGTATAGCTCGAGCTCCATTTACGGCCAAAGGCTGGTTGGATACTAAAGAAGCTACAGTAGCATCTACAAGAGTACTTAACGTTCAAGGCTTTACAGTAAGCTATGATCATTCTGGTGGAGACGACGGCGGTGATGATGGACCTGATGGAGGAAATAATTCACCTCCTGCAGGAACTAATAGTAACTATGCGAACGATGCTCAAGCAACTGATCCAGGGCCTAGTGGCGGTAATGCTGCAAATGGAGGTGATGATCCAACAGGTAACACAGATGGTGGTGTAGGTCCCGCTGGTGACACACTTTGTTTACTTGAAGATATGAAAGTCATGTTAAATGGTAAAATATCAGAGGTCACTAACGTTAATGTTGGTGATAGATTAACTTTTGGTTTTAAAACAAGTAAAGTTACAAAAGTCATGAAAGTGCATCCAAGGCAGGGTTATTACATAGTTAATAATGAACTTAAGATTACTAACGATCATCCTGTTCTAGCAAAAAGAAAGCTTCATTCAAGAGCTAGTTGGACGAGAACAGAAGATCTTGTGATTGGAGATTACATAAATAACATAAAAGTAGAGTCAATAAAGTTTATAAACGAGCTAGTAAACACAGTTAATATTGAAACAGATCGTGATGAATTCGATGTATATTGTGGAAAGAACGTTTATACAGTTCACGGACACTACGAAGAAAGATTACAAAAAGCGAGTTAAGAATGGCAGTAAATTCATTAGGGTATCAGATAAATAAGCAACCAATTGCGCAATCGTTCTACGTAGACAAAACGAGTGGAATATATTGTACTAAAGTAGATTTGTTTTTTGCTAATGTTGACGAAGCATTACCAGTTCAAATACAATTAAGACCAATGCAAAATGGATTACCTTCTTCGTCTCAAATCATACCAGGGACCGTAAAATTAATGACAGGTCTTACTAATGCAAGTAATTCTTCAGCTGATGCTAGTGTTGCCACTTCTTTTCAGTTTGACGAGCCTGTGTTTTTAAAAGGAAAACAAGACTATGCTTTAGTCGTCACTGCAGATTCTAAAGATTATAGAATATATGTTTCAGAAACTGAAGAGTTTGTGATAGGTTCTACAGAAAAAAGAATTAATAAGCAACCTTCACTGGGAAGCTTGTTCTTTACTCAAAACGGAGTAACTTTTACTCCATCACAGAGCTTAGATCTAGCTTTTAGAATATATCAGGCTAATTTTATTGCAACTTCTGGAACAGCCGTATTTCATAACGCGCCATTACCTCCTAGGCTTTTAAGAAATGATCCAATAACTGTGACTAAAAATTCAGCTAAAGTTACATTCAGAGAAACTGGCCATGGATTGCTCCCAGGAGATACCGTAAAAATTACTGGAGCAAGTGCAATTGGTGGAATAGACGCGGCAACTCTTAATAAAGATTCTGGTTACACGGTCGATTCTGTAGACTGGTCTGGCTTTACTATTACAGCAGATTCATCAGCAGATTCTGCTGCAATTGGCGGAGGCGGTCTAGTTAAAGCCACTACCAACATGGCATTTAGTGTTATACATCCTAACATTATCAACTTAGTTCCTAACAGAACAGCTTTATCTGGATCTATTAAAGTTACTAACAGTACTTCTTTTGCTCAGATAGGAACTAACATGCCAAAAGCTAATGGAGCTGAAGTAGCGTATACAGGTAAATCAACTGCATCTTTTCAAGATATAAAAATGAACGAAGATAACGTAGGAAGCGTATACAACGTAGTTGCTAACGTAGACAGAGAAGCAACCCTAGGCGGTGGCGTAAAGTCTATGGATCTTAATTTTAATTTGTCCACAACAGACTCAAACGTCTCTCCTATGATAGACTTACAAAGAGCTTCCATACACTTAATTCAAAATATAATTGATAGACAAGATTCAAATGGCCATCAAATAGCAGACTTCAATAAGCCATTAACTTTTGTAAATGAAACTGCATCAAAAAGAGGAAGTTCTGCCGCTAAACACTACACAAGAGTTGTAACTCTAGATACAGATTCTGTAGGATTACGAGTCTTGTTAACGGCTAACAGGCCTGAAGGTACAGACTTTCAAGTTTATTACAGAACTGCAACAGCTGATGAGAACATTGGTGATAAAAATTTTATTCTTCAACCTGAACAAACTAACAACCCAGCCGATAATAGTCCTAGAGTATTTAGAGAGTATCGATACTTAATCGGTGGATTAAATGGATCACTTAAAGCGTTTACTAAGTTTCAAATAAAAATAGTCTTTAGAAGTATTACAAGTGCTAGAGTGCCAAAGATTAAAGACTTAAGAATGATAGCGTTAACTGTATAATGGCATACTTAAAGATCGAAGGACATGAAGGTTACGTTAAAAATCCTAATGATGGAGTTGTTTTAAACGTTAACGCTGAAGAAATACAAGCGGCTAAGAAGAGAAAAGCTCTTAGAAAGCAACAAGAAGAAGATATAAATAGCTTAAAAAATGAAGTAAGTGATATTAAAAATATGTTAAGTAAAATAATAGAGAAAATCGATGGCAGTAACAACAATTAATCTATCAGATCCAGTATCAACTTTAGTCTCAAAGACTAATACAATTTCGACTGACTTAGGTGAAAAAGCAACGTTACAAACTACTAACAAAAGTAATTTAGTAGCTGCAGTAAATGAAATTAATACTCAACTGTTAAAAGTTGATTCAGCAGATATTCTAAGAATAGCTCAAGCTAATTCTATGGATTCTGCAGAAGTATTAGCGATAATGACTGCAGATTCAGGTTCTACTAACATTATATCGAATTTTCAAAAAGATAGTGCTAATGGTATTGGATTCGATTCAAGTCAAGGCAGGTTTTTTATTCCAACTGGAACTATTAATACGTCTATGCTAGAGATTGATGCTGTAACTACTAGCAGAATTGGAAATGATCAGGTTACCGAAGATAAAATTGGTGATGACGCAGTAAGTTCAGTACAACTTAAAACACTATCAACGCTCTTAATAAAAGATTCAGCAGGAAGTACACTAAAGACGATACACGGCGCAGGGGTTTAATACCATGGCGGTAAGAAGACCACTATTTTATGATGGAAGCTCTATCAAAGAGATGACTAGTGCGATGGTTACTGAAATTCAAACCAGATGCGTGTACGCGTACGGATCTAATCCTTCTGCTCTACTTACAGTTGTAGGAAGCTCTGGAACTTTAAGTTCTATGACTGATACGCGAAAGCAAGCTGGTGCTGGTACAGAATCTTTTGGTGACGGTGATGGAGTTCATGGAGATGGTGGAGACTTTCCTTCTTCATCTGCTTCGAGTACTATCACTGGAGCAACTTTTGATAAAATTTCTCAAGTTAACGCAACAGTTAGCGCGCCAACAGATACGAATAACAAGCTATATCCAGTTTACTATGATGGAAGTGGTACTATTCAAGCGATGACTGCGACTGATATGTTCGATACTTTTTTTACGCAAGCAATTGATTTATTAGTTGATGGAAGTGACAGAGCTGGAACGTTTAGAATACATACTGCAACTTCGCTATCAGATCATACTTTAATAGGTGGACCAGTATTTACCGATACACGTGCTAATGCTGCAGCTTATACTTCAGGCGGCATTCCAGAAACTCGAGATCAGCCTCAAGATATAACAAATTATTATTTATTTAGAACTAATCAAGGAACTGCTCCTGCTATAACTCAACCACTTCAAATAACGACTGGAAATGATTTACAAGCATATCCACTTACAAGCTTTGATGCGATGTTACTAGCAGAATTAAGACACTACACTGTTAACACTTCAGGTTCTAAGATAACGTACTCTATAAATGGAAGTGGTAATAACAGAGGTTCAGGTATGGTAGATACTAAACTAGACGGTAATAATCCTCAAACTAGGATCGTAGGTACATCTGGCCAATCAGATACAGTATATAGATCTCAACAATTTCCGTCTGGTACCCCACAAACCATATCAACATATTTTTTAAAAATAGTAAGGAGTTAAGTATGGCAATTCCCGGACACGATTTTGTAAGAGCGCACTTTACTAATGATGAAAGAACAATAGTAGAATCGTTTTGGACTGATGGAGATGCAGAAAGAATAGAATATATCGAAGCAAAAGATGGCGATGTTAATTGGGAAAACTTATTAACTCATATCGACATTGATACTTTACATGAAGCTACGTATAAACATATTAAAGAACAAAATGAATACTTTGAAGATTCAGTAGTTAAAATAGCCAAAGAAAGAGGACTTATATACGACTTTGACGAGCAAAATACTGATGTGTATAAAGCTTTTGTACAAGTCTTATTTGGTGATTTTGATCCAGAAAGAGATAAAGAAAAGTTATTCTTATATAAGTTGCAACTTTTTGAAGTAGATCAAATAAAAAAATCAAGAAGTGCTGCAAAGAAGAAGGAACTAAGACAGGCTAAGACTATCATAGAAGCTACAAAAATAGCGTTGTCAATGATTAAATAATTCTTTAAGTTCTGGCACGTGATCAATAATATCAAAGCCTCTTATATTGTTCATAGTTTCAGTATATTTTTTTGACTCAGCCATAATATCTTTATTAAATTTGTTTTCAACTTGAAAAATATTTCCAAGATGAACTCCCTTATATTCAGTTAAAGTTTTCTTATAATAGCTCATAGTATTTTTAAACAATTCTTCTGGAATATGTTGAATGCTAGACCATGCTGGCCAATTAACAATATTATAACATTGCTGGTATCTAACGTACGGCTTATCATTAAAATATTCTATGATTTTTTCTAAACTAAAAAAATTATAAACTGTTATGGTTGTAGATGGCTGTATTTGAAGTCCACATTCATAATATATTTTTTTTGCGTTTTCGATCATCTTATCAAAATCACCACCTCTTATCCAATTATACACATCATGTATTCCATCTATAGACGCATATATCTTTGCGTTCTTTAATTTTTTTAAAATATCAAGGTTCTTTTTAGATATGGCTTGAATATTACTGGTCATGTTAATGTGACAATTCGGATTTGTTTCTGCTACGTATTCTAATATCTCCATATTTTTTATATCAGCAAATGGCTCACCGCCTTTTACATAAATCAAGCTTAGATTTGGAACTAGTTTTTTTATCTTGTCTATCGCTTTGTCATTTATTCTAGTAAGTGAACCTTTTGAATGTCCAAAAAGTTCATCAAAATCGTGCCATTGTGTAGAACATCTTCCACTGCACATTACACACATTTGATTACAAATATTAGATACCGTATATTCTAAAAATCTCACTACGGGTTTAGAACCATCGTATTCCCATTGTATAAGACCGTGTTTTAAATTGTCTTCATAGCTGTTTTTGACTGGCATCTTTCCTTTGATGGCGTCTTTACTAAAACATTTGTAACATGGATTGATAGAATCTTGTTTTCCTTCTAAGTACGTCTCCCACACGGGTTCATAAGTTTTTTGCCACCACTCTTGTAAATCTTCAACTTCATCGATATGGACAGGGTCATACACTCTAGGATAATCTTTAAATTTTTCTACTTTGTTATCCATACAACAGTATGAAAGCCAACCAGAAGGGTCAATGCAAAATCCATGAAATGGTAAGTAACAAACTTTATTGAATGGTGACATGAAATTCCTTGTTTACTTGATGTACTAAATGAGCTGCAGAAGTAGACTTGCGTATTAAATCATCTAGAATATAGTTCCACTGTAGTCCTATATTGTTAAATTTTATTTTATATCTTTCTAAGAGATATGAAAGATAAATTTCGTTATTTCTTATCCACGGTTCTGACACTACTTTTGGATATAGATTATCTTCAATCGCTAGTTGCAATTTATTGTCCATCATATTTATTCTTTGAGAAAACTTAAGACTATCCATTGCTTTTTTATTAGCGCACAAGACTCCAGTGTTAGTTATATTATCATTTCCTACAATATCATCAAGCAACAACATTGCATTTTTAGCGCAGACTTTTGAGTTTCTATCCATAGGCGGTACTTGTTCGTTGTCTCTTATAAATCCACTAAAATATTTTAAACTCTTTGGATGCCATGTCAGTACAGAATAATCAAATACACAAATGTCATCGAAATTAAAAGCGTTGAATATATTTCTTTCAGTTTTTGGTATTACGTCTAAATCAAAATACACTACTTTATCATAAGTTTTTGTTAGTTCTTCAAGCTTAAAAATCTTATCAAATTGAACATTTACGTAATCAGTTGAAGTAGGATTAAATAACTCATAATCAGCATTACAATGATAAGCGTATTGTTTTTGCAACTCTATAAGTTTATCTTTATATTTTTTAAAAGATTCTTTTTTATAATCATTAACAGACATATGTTCTTCTGTTAAATCTGACCATATACTATAAATTATGTTTTTCGACATGTTTTTTTACAAATTCAAAGTTTTTATTAATCACGTGTACCATCTTCGTTTTTTTAGGAATAAAGTTAACGTGTCTTCTGTACGGCCAGTGCCAAATATCATCTAAAGGAACTAGTTTTACTTTATTAGTTTTCATCTTAAAGCTAAATAATGTTTCGTTATCATAGCCAAAACTATTTTGAATAAATTTAGGAAAAAGACCTTGTTCGTTTTTTACTTCATGCATAAATTTTAAAGTTTGTTTAAAATTTTTAAAGTATTCTAACTTGTTTAAATGATACTTATTTGCTAAAACTATTCCTGTATTATATACATCGTTCTCTCCATCGTAACCTGATTCCATAAGCAAAGCTCTGCAATTCCAATATTTTGCTTTTGGATCTCTTTCTGAAAAAGTTATACCGGTTTCTTCAAACCATTCTTCTTTCTCTTTAAGAATTTTAGGTGAAGCAAATATTAGATAGCTTCTTGGATCTCTTTCGTGATTTGTTTTACAAGCTATTCCATTGTCAGTTCCAATGGCTTCAAAAATATTTTCGGTCGTTAATGGAACTACGTCAAAATCTAAATATAATATTTCATCATATGTTTTAGTCAAATCATACATCAATTGTATTTTATAAAAGTTTATGATATTATATTTAGATACAAATGGATAATTTTCTTCGAAATAGTTTCTATAATCTTTCCACTTATCATCATTTTCATATAAGATATATTTTACTCCTATTTTTTCTGCATATTCTTCTTGTCGACTTTTTAAAAAACTATAATTATTCTTAAACTCACTTTTGCTTTTAATGTTTTTATCAAAGTCTTCATTACTCTCAAAATCATTTTTATCAAAGTCTATGTAAACACTAAAAATTATTCTCATTTTCCAATCACCATAAATCTATCATACTCATCTTTGTGTCTTTTAGTTCCTTTGTACATAATATTTTTTAGTGGTAAACTTTCAACAAAATCTTTTAGAGTATCTTTACAATTTATATGACTGTCTATTTCATAATAGTTATTTGACTGAAGACAAACCAACATGTTTGGATGCTTTTGGTGTAAAGTAAAATAAAGTTCTTCATCGTCTATGTGCTCGCAGGCGGTACAAACCATAATTTTATTTCCATAGTTTAATTCATGAAATATTTCCATCCCATCACCACACTTAAAAATTATATTGTCATGTACTTTTAATCTTTTAGCTATAAGATTGCACACTTCATCTAGTTCGATATTAATTATCTTGTTTTTAAATCCCGATTCTGCTAGCAAATGCGAAAACAATCCGTACCAGCTTCCAATCACTACGCACTCTTCGTACGAGTCATCAATTAACTTGTTAAGTTCTTCTACTGCCCACGCTTTGTTAAAAACTTGACCTTCACTAAAAGAATCTAAAACGTCTTTTATTCTAAAAAAATCATATTCTTCTTGATTAGTCGATTTTGTATAAAGAAAAGATAATGTGTTAAGTATTTTTTGATAAGTCAATGGTGTTATATATTCCATCGTCAAAACTTCTCCATTGAATATCTTCGTTCCAAAAAAACCTGTCAATCCCTTTATACTTGCGAGTATTGTAATCTATATTTTTAGTAAAAATTTCCCATATATAAGAATTTTTTCTAGAAGTCCAAGCTAAGACTGAGCTATTTAATTCTGTATTGTAGGAGTGTTTTCTATAGAATTTGTCTTTTTTCCAAGGGTCTCTCATAAATGTAGGATAGTTCCAGTCTATATTGTTTATATATGGAAACGGATCAGAAAGTATTTTAATATCTAAGTCAAACAAAACGCATTTTCCTTGCAATTCGAAATCTTCTCTGAACAGATGCATCTTATTCCACCATCTCATTAATTTAGGTTTTGCTGGAATATCTATACAGTTAATTATTACATCAGTTTTATCTTCTGTAAAACAGTAAAACTTTGCAGATGTATATGGACTAAGAGCGATATAGATTTTATTTACGTCATCAGCACTGTATTTAGTACCGTGTTTCAATAATATAATGTTCATAAATGTATTTATAAAACCTAATTTGTATAAATAGTTTAAAATGGCAGGGGCGTCTAGCGCGTCCGACAAAGAAATTAACTGGAGTATTTCATGGCCCAATTTCACGAATTTACCATTGACCAAGGTACAGATACCACCATTGAACTTAGTTTAGTAGACGCTAACGGAGCAGCAAAAAATCTGTTAGGTTACACGGTTACAGGAAAAATCAGAAAGACTTACGGATCTGACAGCGCCTTATCCTTTACTACTCAGATCACTAGTAATACTGGAGGTACAGCAACTCTTTCTCTTACTAATGCACAGACTGACGCTATGAAAACTGGAAGACACGTATACGATGTAGAGATATCGCACACTGATAGTGGCGGTAGTACTATTCGCGAAAGAGTTCTTGAAGGCCGAATCCAAGTAACCCCGTCAGTAACTAAGTGAGGAAGTAATGTCAATTAAGGTCACCACCGGCCAACAAAC
>CEPK01183778.1_pt1 | contig 26761 bp, 28 predicted proteins | sample 356231 | NCBI WGS metagenome assembly CEPK01 (sample SAMEA2620259, study PRJEB7988) | marine metagenome | biome: marine biome (ENVO:00000447); feature: deep chlorophyll maximum layer (ENVO:xxxxxxxx); material: "saline water (ENVO:00002010), including plankton (ENVO:xxxxxxxx)" | depth 80 m
AGTGATGCTTCAGCTAAATGAGGACTATTTTCTTCTAGTTTTTTGTCTAGATAGTACTCTTCCCCAGCCCACAAATGGAGGCCTAAGCCAATTTTCATTGCGCACCTTTTGAATGCATCTGATTCCGCATGTTTAGCATTAGTTCCGTCACTTCCTTGATCGTGCTCAACATCACCTATTGAAGTAATTATTACTTCTTTTTCATCGATTACGACAGTCAATTTTCCGAAACAGCCCACTACTTTCTTTTCTTCGGATTGCCTAATTAGTTCAGTAACTTCCCATGTGTAAGGACCACAAATCTCTAAAAGTCTTTGTGCAATGACAGAATGGGCAACATAATTGCCAAACTTACCTTTCGGTGCTTTTTTAACCCATTTGCTTGGGAATGGCCTAGCTAGTTCATATAGTTGATTCATATTATTTCTTCCTTTCGCCGTGAGATAGACCACGAACCCATTTTGGCGCATGCTTACTCCCGGCATTGATTATTTGTAAATCTGATTTATCTTTCCATTCTTTATATAAGAAAGTGTCTCTAATTACTTTAGGATCCCTATCTCTTCTCTTTGCTACAGCATCTAAACCTAAAAGTTTTGGAATAAAATTCTTTCCTACTAATGCAACAATATCTTCTATAAGGCTTTCGTTATTTGATGCTTCTTCTACTAACCACTTAATGAGTCTTGTTACATCGCTTGTTTTCCAGACCGAGCTTTTTGAGTACAAGAAAACTTCATTTCCAAGCCTAATGGACCCTTTTTCAGAAACGTTTTTTGCTATTCTATTCTGGCTGTAAGTTTTGATTGAGTTCGAAGCATTTCTTGCTGCTCCCGAGGCATTTTTTGCTACCCATAGAAACTCTATATCTTCACTTTTAGTTAACTTTTCACCAAACTCAGTCAAATCGATTATTTTTTCATCTGAATTATGTGCTATTTTTCCAGATAGTTCTAGTACATCATTTAATAAAGTATTCATTATTTTCTTCCTATTTAGGCTGCTTCTTTTATATCCAAGTGACAATTACATTTATCATTATGGTTTGAGCAAAGTATCAGAGCATCGAAACCTGATTCTTTTAACCTATTTATTATTTCTATGTTTTTCATAGTCTATAATTTAACAATTGACTAAGACAGTTTTTCTCTTAGTTATATTAAGTGGAAATATACATAAAACCTGCTTATGATTGAATAAGTATGATAAGCAATTTCGAAGTCGAATCCGATATGTACAAAGAAGTTGTTAATCAATTTGATCAAGTAGCAGATTTGGTTGATTTAGATTCAAATATACGAGAAAGACTAAAGTACCCCCAAAGAGCATTAACTGTTTCATTCCCTTTTAGAAGAGATGAATATGAAGAAGTTGAAACGGTAATTGGATATCGAGTTCAACATGTTTTAAGCATTGGGCCGACTAAGGGAGGAATTAGATATTCTCCAGATGTAAATTTTGGAGAAGTAACAGCATTAGCAATTCTTATGTCCTGGAAGTGTGCAATTGTGGGCTTACCGTACGGAGGTGCAAAAGGAGGAGTAGCGATTGACCCAGCTCCACTATCACGAGCAGAAAAACAAAGACTTACTAGAAGATATACTGCTGAGATTTTACCAATTATAGGTGTTGATAAAGACATACCCGCTCCTGATATGGGAACAGATGAGCAAACAATGGCTTGGATAATGGATACTTATTCAAACTTTGTGGGCTCAGCCCAACCCGGAATAGTTACTGGTAAACCAGTTTCAATAGGGGGGTCAATTACTAGAAGAGAGGCGACTGGCAGAGGAGCTATGGCAATTGCTAAAGAAGCTTCTTCAAAGATCAATCTTGATTTTGAAAGTTCAAGAATTGTTGTGCAAGGTTTTGGAAATGTAGGAAAGTATGCTGCACTCGATGCTTACGAACGAGGAGCAAAAGTAATTGCTATTAATGATGTTCATGGGGGCGTTATTAATGAGAATGGTATAAATATTCCTGAATTGTTCAAACATGTCTCAAAGAACTCTACAGTTGTCGGATTTGATGGAGCTGATAATTTAGGAGATACTAAAATATTAGAAATACCATGTGAAATACTCATACCAGCAGCTGTTGGAGGAGTGATTACAAGTAATAATGCAAATAGAATAGATACGAAGATTCTCTTGGAAGGAGCAAACTCTCCAACCACGGTAAATGCCCACAAAATTTTAGAGGATAGGGGGATACTTGTAATACCAGATGTTATTGCAAATGCCGGGGGTGTTACTGCATCATATTTTGAATGGGTTCAGGATACTCAAAATTACTTATGGAAGGAAAAGCAGATATACGAAAGATTAGTTGATGTTCTAATTTCAGCATTTGAAGAGGTTTGGATTCTTTCTGAAAAGAACAATTGCGACTTACGAACTGCTGCTTTGATGAAAGGAATAAAAAAGGTCGCTGCAGCTAAGCTTACAAGAGGCTTATTTCCTTAATATTTCTTGGAAATCTATAATCAAGGCGTTTCTTTCATCATCTAATTCTTTCTTTTGTTTTTTTAATTGACTTTCATCTAAGCCGTATAAATCACTGGATGGTGGTAACGAGTCTGGATTTTGAATCATTGATAGCGCATCGATAGAATCTTTAATGTCTTCAGATTTTATAGTTATCTCTTTTAACTTATCTGTGTCAGGGGGATTTTGATTATACACTGGGCAAATTGGTTTATAGTAACACCAATCACATAGTGTATTTTTTATTGCTGGAAAATTTTCATTCTCAAACGAAACTTTTATATCATTCCATATTTCTAAGACTTCATGTCTTACCTCTAATAACATTTCTGGAGTTACCTTAAGAGTATGAACAGTTGAGTTCTTTAAATATATGAGTTTTAATTCTGCTGGAATTTTTCCTGTTTCTTGCTCTATTAGAAGAGCATATATTTTTAGAGCAAAAAATCTTGGTTCTTTATATTTTGCACTAGGTGCTTTTCCAGATTTATAATCCAAAATAATCAGATTACCATCTTTATCACTGTCCATTCTATCCAGGATTCCTCTTAGGTTTAGATCTTGAATGGTTCCTCTGACCCAACGTTCTCGTTCTAAAGGTTCAATTTCTTTTGGATTCTCTAATTGAAGATAATTTGTAAGAAGTTTATACGCATCTAAGCCCCAAGCACGCTCCTCTTCCTTGCTTGCAAATAGATTTGTAAATTCATCATTGTTTCTAATGTTGTTCCACTCTGTTCTAAATATGTTGTGTAGTTTATCTTTAGTTCTATTCTCAGCAGGTTCATCATATAATAATTCCAATGCCGTATGTATAGTGGTTCCTTTTGCTTGTACCTCATTTGTTGGTTCAACAATTTTTATTACATTTGCATATTCGAATTGCTTAGGGCATGTTTTATATTGAGATGCTCTAGATGGAGATAAATTTTTAATCATAAAACAACTTTAGTTAATCTATATTTCTCATAAAGTCATTAAACTTTTTATATATGAAGAGAATCCTTTCTTTCCTACAGATTATTGGAATTATTACCACTGTAATTACACTTTTAGTAGTTATTGCCTGGAGTGCTTTATCCTGGTTAAATTATATATAATTCCTCGCGAAAACAATGCTTAATATAGTTTGTGAAAATTCTTACTTAATTTATTATTAATTTACTTAGAAAAAGATTCGCAAGAATCAATTGATAAGTAAGAAAATCCCGGGGGGTCGCAAGATCAACTGGGATTTTCACTTTATCTGGGAATTCAAATATCTAATTAATTTCATAGGAAGGTAAAGTTGTCTAATGGAAAAAAGTAAAATAAAAGTTGCAATTCTCGGCGTTGGGAATTGTGCAAGCTCCCTTATTCAAGGTCTTCAGTATTATTCTGATACGGATACCGAAGAAGGCTTAATATCGGATGTTATTGGCGGATATAAAGTAAAAGATATAGAAGTAGTTGCAGCAATAGATATAAATAAAGCTAAAGTCGGTCAAGACCTTTCTGAAGCCATATTTGTATCTCCCAATAATTCATTAAAGTTTTATGAACCCAAGACAACAGGTGTCATCGTAGAGGCTGGAAAAACTTTTGACGGAATAGGCAAATTTGTTAAAGATAAAATAGATCCAGTGTCTAGTTCTTCGAATATAGTTGAAATATTTAAATCTACCAATACCGAAATGGTTATAAACCTCTTACCAGTTGGAAGTGAGGAAGCTTCTAAGTATTACGCGCAATGTGCGATTGATGCAAATGTTGGGTTTATTAACTGTATCCCTGTATTTATTGCACGAGACCCAGAGTGGAAGAAAAAATTTAATTCAAATAATGTTCCCTTAATTGGCGACGATATAAAAAGTCAAGTAGGTGCAACAATATTACATCGATCATTAGCACAGCTCTTCTCAGATCGCGGTGTTCACATGGAACAAACTTATCAATTAAATGTAGGTGGGAATATGGATTTTCTCAATATGCTAGAAGAGGATAGACTCGAAACAAAAAGAACAAGTAAGACATCGTCAGTGTCTCAAGTTGCTAACAAGGGCAAGGGTATCGATGCTAGTAATGTAAGAATTGGTCCATCTGATTACGTTGCATGGCTAAATGACAAAAAGAAAGCATTTATAAGATTGGAAGGTAAAGCATTTGGAGGGGTTCCTCTAAATGTTGAGGTCCAGCTTGAAGTTGAAGACTCTCCTAATAGTGCCGGTGTTGTCATTGATGCTATAAGATATATGAGATTTTTTACGGAAAATGGGGATCTTGACTCTTTGGACTTGGTAAGTGCATGGTTAATGAAAGCTCCAGCAAAACCTGGGAAAGATAATGATTTATTAAATAAGTTGCATGAGCTGACTCATAAGGAATAATATCAAATTTTATATATCTTGAACAGAATTAGTAAAGATTTCCATAGCTTCCTCTACTTGTTCTAATGGTGTAGTTAAAGGCCCCATAAATCTTATAACATTTCCTTCTAAACCGCACGATACAAGCAACAAGCCCTCATTTTTTGCTTGAGAGATAATTTTGTTTGTAAATTCTTTGGATGGCTCTTTACTCTTTTTGTCATTAACAATTTCTACTCCAATCATTGGTCCAAAACCTCTGACATCCCCAATAAATTCGGAAACATTTTGTAATTCACTAAGTGCTGAGTTCATAATGGATGCTTGCTTATTTGCATGAGATAGTATATCTTCCTTATCAAAAACTTCAAGCACACCAAGAGCTGCACTGCAAGAAATTGGAGAAGCGCCAAATGTTGTTCCCAAACCACTTTCTCTTGGGCTGTCCATTAAATTTTCTCTACCGGTAACTGCGGCTAAAGGGAATCCACCAGCAATTCCTTTTGCTAATGTGACCAAGTCTGGTTCAACACCTGGAAAATGTTCTACTCCAAACATCTTTCCAGTCCTACCAAAGCCAGTCTGAACTTCGTCAAAGATTAGGATTATTCCATTATCTGTACATATTTTTCTTAAATAGGTTAAGAAATCAGATTCACATGGTATATATCCACCTTCACCAAGCACCGGCTCAATTATTATTGCTGCTATTTCTTCAGGTTTTACTTGGTTATTAAATATTTCCTGTATTGAATTTATTGCTTGGTCCGTTGAGACACCTCTATAAACATAAGGATAGGTAGCATGAAAAATTTCATTAGGGAATGGTCCAAAACCATCTTTGTACGGAATGTCTTTACCTGTTAAACCTAAGGTCATATGGGTTCTTCCATGAAAGCCTCCAACAAAAGAAATTAAATTTTTTCTCTTGGTTGCATGCCTAGCAATTTTTACTGCATTTTCTACTGCTTCTGCACCGCTATTTACAAGGAAGGATTTTGTTTTTTGGCCTATTGGATATCTACGATTTAATTCTTCACAGACTTTAACTGCATTTTCGTGTGGAGCAAAGGCAAAACATGAATGAGTAAAGTTTTTTAATTGATCTTCAACTTTATTAATTACTACTGGGTTAAGGTGTCCAGTATTTAATACAGCATATCCTCCAACATAATCTAAATACCGGTTACCTTCGTCATCCCAAATCTCTGCATTTGAAGCCCTAGATATGAAAGTATCCATAGTTGTTTTCCATGCATACGGTAATTCCGTATTTAATAATTCATAATTATTATTCATATTGCTATATTTTAGCCTAATACGTTATAACAAACTAGATGCATCAATAGTTTTACTAGAATATATATTGATGAAAAAGGTATTCCATAACTTAACAAGAGAAGAAAAAATATTATTGTTTTTAACTAATTTATTTTTTCTTTGGACAAGTTTTGATTTTGTAGGTTGGTATAAAATTTGGCTTGGAGCTGATGCTTCTCAATATTCTTTCTATCTTAAATACTTTATTGAAGGGCCTACATCAATCGGCTACGAGCAAGGTGTTCATTATTTTTGGTTTTTGTCTCTTCTTGTGAGACCTTTATGGCTTTGCGCTGTAACTGCTTACTGTAATTTTTCTGATGCATGGGCATATCATCTTGGTGTTTTGCTTTTCAATACTTTCTTGTTTATTTTACTTCTAAACATTACATTTTATTTATTCAAGAAATTATTTAGTTCTACAATAATTTCCTTCTTAGCATTATGGAACTTCCTTCTCCTTACACCTATCTACTATTCTCGCTTGCTCATTAAGCCGGATCTTTTGACGATACTTCTTTTTATAATATTCCTATATGTTCTTCTAGAAGATAAAGTCTTTAATGATAATAGCTCAAGATCCTATCTGTATTTTTCATTATTTTTTGGCTTCATGCTTTCTACAAAATTTACTGTTTCTGCAGTATCAACATTTATACTTGTTAGCTATTTATTTATTCATAAAAAGAATGAATACTCTTATAAGAAGATAATTATTTTCTTTCTAATTTCAATGATTTTAGCCGGTGTATTGATTATCCACTCTCACAGCATTACGGAAAGGTATGTATGGGAGACTCCTCGAGCAGAACCAAATTATGAATCAGCTCCAATTGAATATTTTACAAATTTCTCCTTCATAGATACTTATAAAAATCCTTTACGAGATAATCTGAAAGGTTCATTTTCATCTATTTGGTTAGCGGATTTTTATGGCGACTATTGGGAGGTATATTTTCTGAGTAAACATTCTTCACTACACAGTCAACTAGACTCCGTAGCTGGAGAAGATCGTCCAACTTTCAAAATGTTATGGGCTAGAGCATGCTTTCTCTTATCATTTATTGCTAATTTTGTTTTCGTGATTTCTCTAATATATAAAATTTATAAAAGAAAACTTAAAGGATTTGACGGAGTAGTTTTCTCTTTATATTTCTTAATTGCACCAGTCTCTTTAATTATTATTGCTTCTGTTCTTGAATGGTTTAAGTCTTCAGAAGGTGACCCAACCAAAACAACATATTTTGGATTTTTATTTATATTCTTTATTCTTTCTGTATTTTCCTTTTTAGAAGAATTTTGGCCTAAGGTAAAAAGCTTTGTCTGGGTATTTACTTTTCTTTTGTTATTAACCCGCCTTCCTTTTTTGTTTTCTTCCCCATTAAACGTTATACAAACTGCTTCTATTATTCCTGACCCACTTTCTTCACATATTGAAGCCGTAGTCCCATATTTTGATGAAAGATGTATTTATACCGAAGAAGAAGCAGTTGAAATTATTAGTAGTAAAAGACAGAGAGCTTTCGATAACCCTATCAAAATTGATATATTGACTGAATATTTCGATTTTTCAAGTGAATGTAGCGGTAAAGTTTTTGGCTCTAACTACTTAGGAGGTGAAGACCTGGAGGATGGGAAGTCAATTATATTGAAGGTTTCCAGATAAATAGAAAATTATTTTATTTGGAAAACTAATTCAAGTGTAAACTTTTAGTTATGGTTTCAGTATTTCATAGCACCTGGGCATGGATTAGCATTTATCTATCTGGATTCACAGGCCTGTTATTGCTTTATTATTTTTTAGCAAACAAGCAAAAAAATAATATCACTGATTACTTAGTTAAATTATCAATCATCAGTATCCTAATTCAAATTTCTGCAGGTCTTTATTTATTTGGAATAGGAGTTAATCCAGGATCTTTCCATCTATTTTATGGTGTAGTAATATTATTTACCCTTACCTTTCTTTATATTTATAGAGATGATATGAATAAAAAACCTGAGCTTTTTTGGGGATTAGCTATCTTATTCATAATGGGTCTCGCAATTAGAGCTGTATTAACTTTTGGCAGGGGGATAGGTTAACTTGTCGTTTACACTCTTAAAAGATAAAAAGTCTTATGCTTGGCAATCAACTAACAATCCATCTTTTGCTTTTCTTCACGGATGGGGGAGAGACTGTTCAGATTTTGAGTATTTTTATAATAAAATAGACGGAATCTTTATAGACTTGCCAGGCTTTGGAAAATCTCCAGAACCAAACAGAGCTTGGAGTCCTAATGATTATTCTATATGGTTAAATGAGGTTCTTCCAGATTCAGTGGATACAATAGTTGCACATTCTTTTGGAGGAAGAGTAGCCACACACTATGTAAATAATTTTAATAACATAAATAGATCTATCATGGTTGGAGTTCCTCTATTGAAATACTCAAATTCTCAAAAAGGGGAAAAATTAGAGTTAAAGTTGTTAAAAAAAGCCAACAAATTAAATATACTGCCTGATTCATATATAGAAAAATATAAAAGAAAACATGGATCATTGGACTATAGAAATTCCGAGGGCTTAATGAGAGACATTCTTGTATCAGCAGTTAATGATGACATGTCAGAAATTTTGAAAAAGTTAAATTCTCCCATTTATTTAATATGGGGAGATAAAGATAAAGAAGTGCCGTTAAGAGTTGCACAGGAAGCATTAGGGATGTTGAACGATTCCAGGCTCTTTGTACTTAAAGATGTTGGACATAATCCATTCATCAATAAATCAAATGAAGTTATGGAGATAATAAAAGATTTATGAGTATATTTCACTGGGCAATATTATTCCTCTATTATGTTTCTTCCTTAATTAATGGAATAAGATGGAGTAGAATTGCTCAAAGAGAGCACTATATCCCAGGGTCTATATCTAGATTTTATTTTCGATGGATAAAGCTTAATAAAATAAACTACTTTCTTTCTATTGTTTTTTTATTAGTAATTTTTCTTTCTCTAATGTATGAATTTGCCTCTATTTTGGCTATCTTTGTTGGTTTAGTATTCCCTTATGGGATTAGCTATTCAACTCGTACTTCAAATATAGATATTACTCCAAGACTGAAAAGATTATTTCTTGTATATGTATTGTTTATTACATTTGTAACTGTTCTATTCCTAGCAACTGGATTTGGTTTCTTTGGTGCATTGGTATCATTCATATTTTCCTTCTTCTTTTTTGATAGATCACTAGGGTTAATGCAGAATATTGAAAAGGCTTTATCCATGAAGTATGTAACCTCTGCTGCTGATGAGCTAAAGAAACTCAATGGCCCAATTATTGGAATTACAGGTTCTTACTCAAAAACGACTACAAAAGAAGTTCTAACTAGTTTTCTATCATTAAACAACAAAGTTTTTTCCACTCCTAATAGTTTCAATAATCGCTTAGGCATAGCAACAGCAATAAATAATGAAAACATGAAGGATAATGATTTAGGAATTTTTGAAATGGGAACTTATGGATTAGGTGAGATTAAAGAAATATGTTCATGGGTTAGACCTCATGTCTCTGTAATTACTGGCATAGGACCTGTTCATTTGGAAAGAATGAAAACTTATGAAAATATATTGGATGCAAAATCTGAAATAGTTGAGTACTCAGGCTCTGTTGTAATTAATGGAGATGACGAGATGTTGATAGAAAGAGCTAGAGCTTGGATTAACACAAAGCAAGTTATTGACTGCTCGATAGAAACAAATCAAGCTCTTGTCTATGTTCAGTATTCATCTGGGGAGCATTCAATATATATTGAAGGTAAAAAAATAGGAACAGTTAAAGGACCAGAGGTACACCAACTTTCAATAGCATTATCTATAGGAGTCTTATATGTTCTGGAGCAAGATATACAATCTATTATCAATAATTTTGATACTACTAAACCTGTAGAACATAGACAGTCCATTTTAACTGGAAAGAAAGGACAGAAAATTATTGATAACACATTTAATTCAAATCCATATTCTGTTTTGAGTAGTTTAAATTTATTAAAAGAGAATGCAACAGAAGATTCTAAACTGTGGCTAGTTACACCAGGAATGGTAGAGCTTGGTTCTGAACAATTTGTTATGAATAAGGCTTTTGCTGAAGAGGCATCAAATATAGTTGATGAAGTCTTTGTTATTGGACTAACAAATAAAAGTGCATTAAAGGCAGGATTTGTTGATTATGGAATTAAAGTTAACTATGTTACTAATAGAGATGAAGCTGTAAAAATTCTCGATTCACTTGTTAATGAAAATGATGTAGTATTATTTGAAAATGACCTCCCAGATCACTATCCGTAAGATTTTATGAAGTTAAATATAGGTATTATTCTTGGAGGTCCGTCACCCGAACATGACATTTCAATTCTTACTGGCCTTCAAGCTGGAAGAATCCTAGAAGAGAACCATAATGTCTCTATTATTTTCTGGTCTAAAGACAATAAGTGGTATATAAACGAAACTTCATTGGAAGCAGAGGATTTTTTAGATTTTACGAAAGTATCCAAAAAGCCCTTAAATGTTGTCCTTAATGATGATCCGGGCTTCTATTTGAAGAAAAAAAAGGTTAATTATGACGTTGTTGTTAATTGTTGCCACGGTGGTCCTGGTGAGGATGGTAGACTCCAAGCTTTATTAGAACTTATGGATATTCCATACACAGGCCCTAATACTTCTTTGGCACAAATATGCATGGATAAGTATTTGTTTACCTTATTGTTGCAAAAAAATGACCTACCTGTACTTGATCGATTTTTGTTAGATAAGTCAATTAAAGATATTGAAATTGAAGGTCCTTATATACTAAAACCAAGATACGGAGGTTCTTCGATTGGAGTAGAGGTGGTTAAAGATATAGAGACGGCACAATCTTTAGTTGCTAATTCTGAATTATATTCTCAAGGTGCTGTTATAGAGAAGTACCTTGAAGACAGCGAAGATTATTTGGTAGCTGCTTTTGGCTATCCTGAAATTAATATTTCTGATATAGAAAAGCCTATAAGAGCTAATGAGTCTACCTCTATTTTTAATTACTCCGATAAGTATCTTAGGAATGGGGGACTGGAAGGTTCTTCAAGGGAGCTTCCTGCTAAATTGTCAAAAGATGTTGAAGAAGAGTTCTTTTCTTTAACTATCAAGCTCATTGAACTAATAGGTATAAGAGGGGTCTATAGAATTGACTATTTAAAAGATGCTAAGAATATTTATATCAATGAAGTAAATTCTATTCCAGGCAGCCTATCAACTTATTTGTGGAAGAACAAAAACATTTCAAAGCTTTCAATAATAGAAAACATAGTCCAAGAAGCAATGCAATCTAAAGATGATTACACGACCACTTATGAATCTGATGGAAAAGCATTATCTCAAGCAAAAGAAATTGAGTCAAAGCTTGGGTAAAATCAAAGCAGTTGTGTGGGATTGTGATGGCACTCTGCTAGATACAGAAGCACAATTTGCTAAGGCATGGCAAATAGTTATGAAGGACTATAACGTAGAAATATCTGACGAAAGAATGCTAGGTTATGTTGGTATGGATGACAAGATTGTTCATGCAGAACTATCTAGAGATGTTGATCTTCCAGATTTTCAAACAACGATGAATATGTTGCATGATTCAATTAGGGAAAAACTATCTCAAAAAGATTTGTTATTTCAAGATTCTGCTGTAGCTCTAGAATATTTACTAAAAAATAATATTAAACAAGGATGTGCATCAGCTTCTCCAGAAAAAAGGCTTATTCAGGTTTTAACTGAATCTAATATAATTGGATACTTTGAATCGATTTATGGTGGAGATATGGTTGAAAATAATAAACCTTCACCTGAAATATACCTAGCTACCTTTCACGATTTAGATGTAGAACCCAATGAAGTTCTTGTTATTGAAGATAGCCCATATGGTATCGAGTCAGGGAAAAGGTCAGGCGCAGAGGTGCTCGCTATAGATAGGGGAATGTTTAGCGATGATCATCTGAGCGCTGCTGATTACAAACTAGATACTTTGGATATAGAATTTTTTAATAAATTATTATCAGCTTAATTTTACTGATGATTCTTAAAATAAACTACAAAATAGTCTTAGGCACAATTGTGACTAAGACTATAATTTACTTAACCTAAATACAGGGATCTCTCTGTCAGTTGAATTTTGATACTTATCATATCTTCCACTAAAAAATTTATTAATTTTTTTCCAGTACTCTTTTTTATCTTGGCTACTTATCTCTTCAGCTAGTACACTATATTTTTTTCCGTCCACAACTATTTTTACTGTTGGACACTTTTTCAAATTATAAAACCAAGATGGGTGTTTATCACTTCCTCCATTTGAAGCAATTAAATAATATTCATTATTTTCTATAAAATATGTGAGTACAGTTCTTCTTTCTAGACCAGATTTAGCTCCTGTTGTATATAGCAATAAACATGGAAATCCAAAATTAAGAAACTTTATCCTACCACCTGTTAATAAATATTGTTTCATGTGTAGGTAGATTAAAATTTTCAAATAGAAACTCAATGAACTACCATTTAATATATATCTTGACCAATTTTGATATCAACAATGAATATTTTATCTTCTGTCTTTTTTTTCGTGTAGTTAATTCTTTGACCTTGGCGTAAAGTTATAAATATAGATTTATCAAGTGTGCTCTTGTCTATAACAAGATCTTCTTTTGTCTCTTCATCAATAACAATACCTATACCTGTATTTGGATCGTATGATTTAACTATTCCTTGTGCCATCTTCTTTATAGATATTAATGTTATTTTGCATAAATTATCCTTTAAACAATAAAATAATTCAAGTGCGACAAAAAGCTTTTTCTATATTATCTTCAAATTGTGCAAGAAAAAATTGAATTAAATCTTATAGAGCTATCAAAGATACCAATAGATACATTAAAGAAAATTCCTACTGAATTAGAACCTACCCCTGGCTTAATAGATAAGAATAAAATTTCTGGTTTTAAGAGTGCAAATATAAATAATGTTGCAGAACTAATAAGGTTTTTTCCAAAAAAATATATAGAAAGAGACCATATAACGGACATTAGTGAAATAAAAGAAAAATCTAAAGATCAAGAAGTTACTATAACAGGTGTTATTGAAGACATGTCTGTATTTACAACACGAACTAAATTAAGAATAACGACATTTAAGATAAGAGATCACTCCGGTTTTCTTTCAGCTAAATGGTTTGGTCCTCAATATGTTGAAAGAAGATTCAAAAAAGAAGAAAACGTTTTTATTACAGGAAAATTTGAAATAAAGAAGAATGGTTCAATTGAAATGAAAAATCCGTATATTGAAATTAATGATTACAATTTTGAGGAAGATAACATAGCATTCATTCCTATATACCAAAAAGTGCGAAACAATAGTCCCGCATGGATTCGAAAAAAATATAAAGAAATATTTGATAAAACTAATGATTTTGATCCTATGCCCCAGGGATTAAGAGAAAAGTATAATCTACTGGGTCTAAAAAAAGCTTATGAGAAGATACATTTTCCCACTGACTTAAAGGAAAGCTCAGAGGCAAGAAAGCGTTTAGTAGTTGATGAATTTATGTATCTACAAGCTTTTTTTCATGAATCAAAAGAGCTGAATAGGTCAAACCCATCTGGTTTTCAGCATACTTTTTCAGAAGAAAATATTAATTTGTATATAAATAACTTAGGCTTTCTTCTTACTAAGTCTCAGATGAGTGCAATTGAGGAAATAACTAGAGATATGGAATCAAAAGTTCCTATGAAGAGGTTGCTCCAGGGAGATGTTGGTTCAGGGAAAACAGTTGTGGCAGTGTATTCTTTAATTTTCTCTGTTCTAAATGGTTACCAATCTGCTTTTATGGCTCCAACAGAAGTGTTAGCTGAGCAACACTATAAAACAGTGGTTGAATTGTGTAAATTATTTGATATCGAAGTTCACTTAATTACTTCTTCAAAAAAGAATAAAACTGAGATTCAAGAAAAAATAAAAAATGGTCATCCAGCAATATATATTGGCACCCATGCCTTAATACAAGATAAGGTCTCATTTAGTCAATTAAGTTTTGTTGTTATAGATGAACAGCACAGATTTGGAGTAGAGCAGAGGTCTAAGTTAAGCTCGTCAATCAGCGGGCAAACACCTGACATACTATTTATGACAGCAACACCAATCCCAAGAACAACAGCTCTTACAGTTTACGGCGATTTAGATATTTCAATAATGAAAGATATGCCGGAAGGTAGATTAGAAGTGATTACGTCTTTACATGAAGGATTAGCAAAAAGTACAAAAGAAGTATATGCAAAGGTTCTGAGTCATATAAATAATAAAGCACAAGTTTTTATCGTGTGTCCATTCATAGAAGAGAGTGAAAAATTAGATATCAAAGCTGCAGAGTCAGTTTTTGAGGAATATAAAAAAGAATTTCCAAACAATGTTGTTGAAATTCTACATGGAAGGATGGATTCTATAGAAAAAGATGAAGTGATGAAAAAAATGAAAGCTGGAAAAATAGATGTATTAATATCTACTGTTGTTGTTGAAGTAGGTATAGATATAGAGAACGCGTCTTTAATGGTTATAGAAAGTGCTGAAAGATTTGGTTTAAGTCAGTTGCACCAATTGAGAGGAAGGGTTGGAAGAGGTAGCCAACAATCGGAATGCATACTTCATTTATCTTCAGGGAAAAAAATAGATACCATCACTGATGAAGGAAGAAAGAGGATTGAAGCAGCAATTATGACTTCGGATGGATTTCAAATTGCGGAATATGATTTTCAGATTCGGGGAGAGGGAACGGTGCTTGGAGGTAAGCAGTCTGGATCATCCGAAATGAAAATAGCTAACCTTAGAACAGATCTAGAGTTGTTATTAATTGCCAAAGAAATATTTAATGATTCTGCATCTACTGCCTCTTTCAAATCATTTTTACTAGAAGAAGCAAAAATTTTTCTGCCATATTTCAATAAATTATTACTTGGTTGACTATGAGAATTATCGCAGGAAAATATAAAAATCTAAAATTAGACACTATTAACAAATCATCTACTAGACCTATGATGTCAAGAGTTAAAGAGTCTTTGTTCAGCTCAATAAGTGGTCATTTAATAGATAAAAAAGTTCTTGATCTATTTGCAGGTTCTGGCTCATTAGGTATTGAAAGTTTAAGTCGAGGGGCTTCCTCATGTTTATTTATTGAATTATCTAAAGATTCTATAAATAAATTAATAAAAAATTTAGATATAACAGAAGATGATGTGAAAGTATTAAATGATGATGTATATCGATGGGTAGAAAAAAATAATGAATCTTTCGATATTGTCTTTGTTGATCCTCCTTTTGAGCACAAGGACAATATGGTTACTGAATTAATTATGAAACTAATAAAGAATCTAAATGATGAAGGGTTAATTATCTTACATAGAGATAGTAGTTCGAACATAATAAATATACAGGACAAGTTAGAATTAGTTAAGAAAAGAAAATTTGGACAAAGTATCCTACATATATACAAGAAAGAAAAAAAATGAAAGCACTTATACCCGGTTCTTTTGACCCACCAACTCTAGGCCACCTAGATATAATTAATAGAAGTATCGAAATTTTTCATGAGATACTAATAGGAGTTGTTACAAATCCAAGTAAAAAAACATTGTTTTCTTCTGAAGACCGTGTAGAGATGCTTATGAATAATCTAAATTCAGAAAAAGCAACAAAAGTTGAAGTAAAGAGTTTTGATGGTTTGTTGGTGGATTTTGCAAAAGCTGAGAATGTAGATGTGATTGTAAAAGGAGTTAGGGCAATGACGGATTTTGACTACGAATTTCAAATGGCACAAGTTAATAAAGATCTTGATGGATTGGAAACATTATTTGTACCAGCTAAACCTGAATATGGTTATGTGTCAAGTTCTTTAGTTAAGGAAATATTTAGACTAGATGGCGATGTTTCCAGTTTTGTAACAAAAGGTGTACTAGAAAAATTAAATGAAAAAAGGTGATATGGACTTAGAAGACGTTATGGGAGGAAATGTTTCCTTCTCTATTGTCGACAAACTCGACAAATTGAGAGATGAGCTCGCATCATCTACAATGTTGTCAAAAAAAATTGGAAGAACTGAACTTCTAAATATAATTGATGACATTTTGGATTCTCTCCCTGCAGAACTTAGAACTGCCCGTTGGATTGTTAGAGAACAACAATCTTTCTTATTAAAAGCAAAAGAGGATGCTGAAGAACTTGTAGAGAAAGCAAGAGAAGAATCTGAAAACCTTATATCCGATTCATACGTAATCAAAGAAGCTGTTGTAGAAGCTAACGCGCTAATTAAAAATGCAGAAATGGAAATGATTTCAGATAGAGCAATAATCGAGGATGAAATAGATTCAATATTGACATCCCTTGAAAGCACTCTAAAGGAACTACTGGGTGTAGTAGATCAGCAAAAAGAAAAGTTACGAACACCACGAAAAATTGACACTCCTGAAGGAGAGTAGCATTCATGGAAGAACAAAAATCATTTTCTAGCTTAAACTGTACCGATTTAATGAAAAATACTGGAGCAACTAAACCCGTTGAGATAAAAGATATAATACCAATAAAATTTGGTTCTTCAGTAGTTTCAAAAGATTATATAGCCCTAGAAGGTGAACTAGAATCTAATATCAACTACCTTAAACTAAAGGGAGTGCTCAATTATACCTTAGAGATGGAATGCTCAAGATGTCTTGATATTAGTAACAAAAATTTACACAGTAATATTGATGCAATTTTTACTTTAGATGCAGAAGATGAAGCTCTTAGAATAACAGAAAACATGACAATAAATCTTGAGGGCGTTATTGCTGCTACAATTACCGATTCTCTTGATATGAAATATCTCTGTTTTAATGACTGTTTAGGGATTTGTCCAGAATGTGGAGCAAACAAAAATACAACGAAATGTAGCCATAATATAGATAAAAAAATAAATAATTTAAAAGAAAATCCCTTTTCTTCTTTAAATGAGCTAAATTTGTAATTTGAATAGGATTTAAATATGGCTGTACCAAAGAAAAAAATGTCTCGCTCTAGAACAAGGAGGCGTAAAGCTATGCATAAAATAAAGAAGCCAAGTTTCCAAATTGATCCAAAAACAGGTGTAGCAAAACAGTCCCATCGAGTCAATCCCGAAGACGGTACATACAACGGAAGGCAAGTAAAAGACCCAACAAGTAGCGAGTAGGTTTAATTAATGAATCTTATAGCCGTTGACGGAATGGGCGGTGACCAAGCTCCATCTTCAATAGTTGAAGGAGTTCTCCTAGCTAAACAAGAAGGTGTTAATTGCGCTCTTGTAGGTGACAAACGAGAGATTGAATATTTAATAAATAATAGAGCTTCTATTCCTCTATACGATTATCCAGAGGTAATTGGTATGGATGAGGAGCCTACAAGATCAATTAGGAGAAAAAAGAAATCATCAATAGTAGGTTGTATGAATTTGTTAAAAGACAATGAAGTTTCAGGAGTATTTTCTGCAGGCTCTACTGGAGCAGCAATGGTTGCAGCAATAACAATACTAGGTAAAGTGAAAGGTATATCAAGGCCAGCTATTGCAAGCGTACTACCTGGGTATAGAAGAAATATAATTCTATTAGATTCTGGTGCCAATTTGGAGGTAAAGCCACAACACTTATTAGAATTTGCAAAAATGGGTTCAAATTTTGCAAAGGATTCACTTGGAATTGATAAACCAAGGATAGGGCTATTGAACAACGGTGAAGAATCAACAAAAGGAAGGACAGTAGAGAAGAAGACTTATGATCTGTTATCTAAATCTGAGCTTAATTTTATTGGAAACGTTGAAGGAAGAGATTTCTCAAGGGATACAGCAGATGTTTTTATAACAGATGGATTCACAGGAAATATGATACTTAAATCCATGGAAGGTACTGCTCGACTACAACAGAAATTAATTAGAGATGCACTTGATACTAAAATAGCTAAACCTATATCTTATATTTTTAATAGGAAATTAAAGTCTGTGAATGATAGATTTAATCCAGACGTTCAGAATGGTGCTTTCCTATTGGGAGTGAATGGCCCAGTAACAATTGCTCACGGTTCCTCATCTCCTACTGCAGTAAAAAATGCTTTGATTTACATGTCAAAAAATATAAATAACAAATAAAATATAATTAATGAATTCAGAGAATAATAAACTAACTAAGTTGGAAAATAATATAGGGTATAAATTCAAAAACAAGAAAATTTTGATTACAGCATTGACTCATAAATCAAAAGAAAATAAAAAATCAACAAGTGAATCTAATCAGCGATATGAATTTCTTGGTGATGCTGTCTTAGAGCTTGTAATAACAAAATATTTATTTGATCATTATCCAAAGATGGAAGAAGGAGACTTAACAAAAATACGTTCAAGTGCAGTAAAACAAGGAACATTAGTTGAGATTGCAACCCAGATTTCAATTGGGGATTATATATCTATGAGTAGTTCAGAAGAGGCAACAGGAGGAAGGTCAAAGAAGTCTATTCTTGAAGATTCTATAGAAGCCCTGATTGCAGGAATATATCTTGATGGAGGGATTACGGGCGCTGAAAGGTTTATTCGCAAATTCTTTTTTCCTAAGATAGCCAACTTATCTTTAGTTCCAGGAGAGGAAGATTACAAAACCAGGTTACAAGAAGTTTACGCCAAGAAAGGTAAGACTTTGTTATATAAAGACTCGTCAAAAGGCCCTGATCATAGAAAGCTGTTTTTTTCAGAAGTGATTGTTGGTGAGGTCGTGATTGGATCGGGAGAAGGTCATTCAAAGAAATCTGCACAACAAGCAGCTGCTGAAGTAGCTCTAAAAGATATAGGTACTAAAACCTAGGATGATATATGAAGTCAATATTTTTAGAGAGAAGTATATTGAATCTCAGCATTTAGTTAATGTAAGTAATCTAGATTCAGAAAAAGGATTTGAACTCTACCTAAGGTCTTCCCTTAAACCGTTTCAGCTACTTCCTTTAGTCTCACAAGGAGGGTTTGATAAATTTGGGTTAGAAGATTCTTTACTTGCTCTATTCTCCTCATCTCATTCAGGTGAGGAAATGCATACAAAACCATTATTAAAAATATTAAAGGAGCAAGATATCAGCGAAGATGATTTATATTGTAATCCACATTGGCCATTAAATGATGAGTTTAGTAGAGAATTATCATCTCAAGGTAAAGCACCTACCAAGATTCACAACAACTGCTCAGGTAAGCATACGGCAATGCTTCTTATGTGTAAATATTTTGAATTTGATTATGACCAATATTGGAGTAAAAATCATCCATTACAAATATTACTGGTGGATTATTTATCTGATCTATTTCAATATAAATTAACAAATATTGCGATTGATGGATGTGGAGCACCGATTCCTTATGTTGACTCAAGAAGTGTTGTAAAGTCCGCAGATAAGCTATTAAAAGAAGATAGTGAAGCTGCAGTTGCATGGCAACGGATTATTTCAGCTATGAAAGATAATCCCTATTTAGTTGCAGGGACAGGAAGGTTTGACTCATTACTGATGGATAGGTCAAATAATAAAATAACAGCGAAAGTAGGTGCAGAGGGTGTTATTTTTATACATTCAGAAAAAGACACAATAATTATGAAATCTTTGGATGGTAGTAGAAGGGGAGCAGATCTTTTAGCTCTATATTTTGCGAGAGAAAAAGGGCTTATTCCAATCGATTTATTTGAAATTGAGAAAGAAGTCATATATAACAAGCAAGAACAAGAAGTTGGAAGTATAGAAATACAGAAATATATTTCTTAAAACCACCGATTTTTTATATTTCTTGACTATTCTTAATAATAACAACAGGGTTTTTATATGATTTTAAAGTCATTATCATTTACAGGTTTTAAGTCTTTTGCAGAGAAGACATCTATTCATTTATCTGAAAACTTAAACGTTGTTGTTGGGCCAAATGGTTCAGGGAAATCAAATATTGTAGATGCAATAGCTTGGGTGTTAGGTACACAAAGTCCAGGTGCCTTAAGAACAAATAAAATGGAGGATGTAATTTTTGCTGGAACAGAAAAATTACCAGAAAAAGGATTTGCTGAAGTTAGTATTTTATTTGATAGCTTAGACCAAGGAGATGTTTCATCAGAGATTTCCATTTCAAGAAAATTATTTAGAGATGGTACAAGTGCATACTTCATGAACGGTTTAGATTGTAGATTGCTAGACATACAAGAGTTCTTAAATGAGAACGGAATAGGTAAGCAACAACATACGATAATTTCTCAAGGGCAGATTACTAATGTACTAAATTCTAAACCTGAAGAACATAGAGAGACACTGGAGCAAGCATCAGGAGTTTATCCACTTAAGATAAAAAAAGAAAAAGCACTTAAAAGAATTGAAGCAGGAGAAGTAGAGATCAAAAGAGCAAAAGATGTATTAAGGGAAATTAAAAAACAAATAAAGCCATTAGAGGCTCAAGCGAAACAAGCTAATGAACATGAAGAGCTTACAAAAGAACTCGATCAATTGAAACTTTATAAGGACTATTTAGATCATGAAGATTTGGAAAAGAAAAAAAGTGATTTAGAAACGGAAAGAGAAGGAATACTAAAAGAAATAAATAATAATGAAATAACGATTCAAAAAAGCAAGAAAGAGAAATCAAAACTTAAAAATGAAGCTGGAGATGGAAGTAAGGTTTATACATTACTGAATGACCATACTGCAGAGTTGCAATCATTGGTTGACCAGTATATTGGTATTACACAGATTGCTAACGAAAGGAAGACATATAAAGAACGTCTTAAAAAAGAAAATGAAATACTACTCTCAAGGACTAAAGAGAAGATTACCAAGAATGATTCTGAAATTGAAATCTCATCAAAGAAAGCACTCAACTATTCAAAGCTAATTTCTGAATGTCAATATTTAATTAATAAACGAGAAAAAGAAATACTTGATTTAGAGAAAATGAGTGCAGCTTCAAAAGAAGTTTCAGAAGCAATATTGGAAAATGAAATTGAACATCTAAAAGATCAATACAATGATCTTGAACAGTATAAACAAAAATTATACGAAGATAAGAAACACTGGAAGCATGACAGGGATGAAGTTGAAGAAAAAAATACTAACCATAAAATTCTACTAGACGAGATTCAGCAAGAGAACTTCAAAGAGGTTGTAGACACATTTAATCAGATTCTTAATCGAGAAATAAGAAAAGTATATGAAGATGACCAACTCACTGAAAATAAATTATCTGAAATAAATTCACAACTAAATCAAAGAAGCTGGGAATTAGATCAATACAAATCATCCGACGATTCGAAAGTTAAAGAGGGGATAGCAAAACAGAGAGAGTCATTAATGATAGAACTAGATGAACTAAAAGATAAAAATAGTAATTTGTCTAACGAAATGGTTAAGTTAAAAGAAATAATTTCCGCTCTTTCAAACGAGAATTCAAATCTTAAAAAGTCGCTAAGTGAATTTAATTATGACTTAATCAATAGCGAGATAGATGAGTTAAATAAAATCTCATCGCAATCAAAGCTCATGTCTGAAATAGTAAAAGCTGCCCATACAGAGCTAAAATTGCTAAGTGAAAGATATGTATCAAACTATGGTAAAACTGATTCAAAACTATCAAATATTGATAACGCTATAGATACTCTTTATCAAAGTTTATCTAATCTAAAAGAAGATTATGGATCAGTTTCTATTCAATATTCTGAGATAGCGAATACATTAAGTATCTCAAAAACTAAACTATCAGAAAGTAAATTAACTAAAGAAGACTTAATCAATGTATTGGCTATTGAAGATAAGGGTGAGGTAAATTCTCGCCTTAGATTAGTTGAAAAGGAACTAATAGAGATGGGCAATGTCAACTATTTAGCGAAAGACGATTACGACGATTTGAAAAAGCGTTTTGATGAAATCAACAATACACTTAGTGATTTAGCAAATGCAAAGAAACACTTACTAGAACACATCGACGAAATCGACAACGAGATATCATTGAGAATAGAAACTGCTTTTAATGCTGTCTCCATTAATTTTACTGAAATATTCAATATTCTATTTCCTGGGGGGAAAGGTTCTTTATCTTTAACTAATCAAGACAACATACTTGAATCAGGAATAGAAATTACTGCACAACCCAGAGGAAAAAAAGTAAAAAAGATTTCTCTACTCTCAGGGGGAGAAAGGTCCCTTGCAGCCATTGCATTTCTTTTTGCTATATTTAAATCTTACCCAAGTCCTTTTTACATTTTAGATGAAGTTGAAGCGGCTTTAGACGATGCAAACCTACATCGTATGTTGAATTTGCTTGAAGAGTTTAAGAAAGAGGCACAATTTATTATTGTTACACATCAACAACAAACTATGCAGATAGGCGATGTTTTATATGGAGTTACAATGGAACCCGGTTCAGGATCAAGAGTATACGTTAAGTCAAAAGAACAATTCATATCATTAGTAAATAAAGGTGCTTAATGAAAGAAAAATATGATATAAAAGTTTATAAGACTCTTGTTGAAAAAGCAAAGACAGCAGCTGAAATGGCTTACGCTCCTTATTCATCATTCAGAGTAGGAGCAGCTGTATATTCTGATACTGGAAATATATATACGGGATGCAACATAGAGAATGCTGCTTATCCATCAGGAATTTGCGGTGAAGATGTGGCTATATTTAAAGCTATATCTGAAGGTGAAAAGAAGATAGATGTTATTGCTGTTGCATGTATAGATGCTAAAAGTGATAATGCTGTATTTCCTTGTGGATTATCAAGACAAAGAATGTCAGAATTTGGGGTTGAAGAAGTGATTATTGCTAATACTGATGGAACATACAAAATATATAATTTTGATGATGTCTTACCATTTTCTTTTGAATTCTAAATTAATTGAATAAGCTTTGGAATAACTTCGTGAACATCTCCCACTATTCCTAAATCTGATATCTGAAATATAGGTGCATCCTCGTCTTTATTTATGGCGATAATATATTTCGAGTCTTTCATACCTACTTGGTGTTGAGTAGCTCCTGAGATACCACAAGCTATATATATATCAGGCTTAACAGTTTTACCAGTTTGGCCTACCTGCATTGAGTAAGGTACCCAGCCAGCATCGACAATAGCTCGTGTTGCACCTACAGCAGCCGATAGTTTTGATGCTAATTCTTCAATTATATTTAAATTACTAGCTTCACCCAGACCTCTTCCAGCAGATACAACGATTGATGAATCCTCTAATTGTGGTCCGGTTTGAGGTTCTATATTTACTTCTTGAATTGTAATATCTAGCTCTGATTTTTCCAATTGTAAAACTGCATCAGTATTTATTTCTGAAATTTCTATCTCTGCAGGTTCGAAAGATTTAGGTCGTATAACGACAATTTTTTTATCAGAATTTATTGAGGTTTTGTAGAATTCTTTACCTCCATTAATTGCAGTTTTTACGACAAAACCATTCTCAGTTGACACATCTATGACGTTACTTACTGATGGAGAGTCGTAGTCTACAGAAAGAAATGCTGCCAAATCTCTACCTAAATAACTTGTAGTTGCAAAAATAGCTTCTATAGAGTTTTTATCGATAATTTTTTTTAATTCATTTGCTATTTGGTGTGTTGATAAGACATTTTCATTGATTTTAATATAAGTGCATGTTGCATCATTCACATTTGCATCTGGTTTATCAATAGAACCTATTGTTGCTAGAAATATATCTGAAGATATATCTTTTGCTTTAGTAATTAGCTCCATTGTGTTACTAGATATAGACTCCTCATTTAATTCACCTATAATTAATATTTTCATTAAATTACCTTCAGTTCTTTTAATTTGTTGAATATTAATTCTGCTCCTTGGCCTTCATCAATTATTTTGTCACCGGCTGTTTTTACTTCAGCTTTTTCAATTTCTATAAATTCAAGAGTGTTAGAAATATCACAATTTATATCATCTAAAGATAGAACTTCTACTTCCTTAGATTTAGCAGCCATGATATCTTTGAAATTTGGATACCTAGGCTCAACTCCACCTGCAGTTACTGAAAGCACTCCTTTATTCGGAACTTTTAATGTTTCTGAACCAGTAAGAGTCTGCCTACTTGCAACTATTTCATTTTTCTTTACTTCTGCAGATTTTATAAAAGATACACATGGCAAATTCATTAATCTCGCAACTTGTTGAGGGAAAAGACCCGTGTACCCATCTGTTGATTCAACACCGCAAATAAAATAATCGACATCTAAACTATCAACTAATCCTGATATAACTTTCGCTGTTGTTAGAGAATTAGCGTTTTTTAATTTTTCGTCACTAACTAAAACAGCTTTATCTGGCCCCATTTGTAATGCTTGCTGTATTCCTTTTTGTGTACCTTCAGGAGACATCGAAACTACTATGACTTCAGCGTCCATTGCTTCTTTAATTTGTAGAGCTAGCTCTATTCCATATCTATCAGTATCATCTAAAACTTGTTCATCTGGCCTGATAATCCTACCTTCTTTGTATGTTGACTCAATTGCTGGATCGGGTATTTGTTTTGCTGAAACTGCTATTTTCATAATTTCTTCAATCTTTTTGAGATACTTCTAAATAATTTACTACATCAAATTATCTATCTAATTTAATTCTATATATTTTATGTAGTTAACTTGTTATGTCCGTTAAGAAGCTTTCACCATTAATTTTGCTATCTATATTGAAGAATTCACATATTGTTTTACCTACATCAGTAAACGATTGCCTAGTTCCAAGATTTTTACATATATTTTTTCCATTGTATGCAAGTATCGGGACATATTCTCTTGTATGATCTGTGTTTCCATCAGTGGGGTCATTCCCATGGTCTCCAGTAATTAGAAGCAAGTCTTCTTCAGTACATATATTTAATAATTCTCCTATGTATTCATCAATCATCTCTAAACCTTTGGCATATCCAATTGGGTTTTCCCTATGTCCATATAGCATGTCGCAGTCAACTAAATTAATAAAAAATAGGTCAAATTCTTCTTGCTTTACTTCTTCGATTAGGAGCTTCATACCATCTTCATCTCCTTCTGAGTGAAGATATTTTGTTAAAAATTCTGTTCCGAATAAATCTTTAATTTTCCCTATACCTATAGTTGAATGTTTGCTCTGATTTAATAATTCAAGAAGATTCCCTTTAGGTGGTTTCATGCCAAAGTCTTTTCTATCATATGTTCTGATAAAACTTCCAACTTCACCAATAAATGGTCTTGCTATTACTCGCCCTATCCTGTATTTATTAAGCAAACTTCTTGTAATTGTACAAACCTTATATAGATCATCTACAGGTAATACATTTTCATGTGCTGCTATTTGAAATACGGAATCTCCTGATGTATATAAAATTAAATCTCCTGAATTTAAGTGTTGTTCGCCAAGCTCATCTATTATTTGTGTTCCTGATGCATGTATATTTCCAATAAACTTATGGTTAGTTTCTTTTTCTACTTCATTTACTATTTCAATAGGAAATCCTTCAGGGTATAAAGCGAAGGGCTCGTCTGATATTATTCCTGCTAATTCCCAATGCCCTGTGGTTGAATCGTTGTTAATTGATTTTGGCTGTAACTTTCCATATGACCCAATTATATTCGAGTCATCAACTCCTTGAACGTGAGTGACCTTCCCTATTCCAAGGGAACTTAAGTTTGGTACACTTAAGCCCCCAACTTCTTTAGATGTGTTTGATAAAGTATTAGCACCTAAACTATTATATTGATGTGCATCAGGAGCATCGCCGCATCCTAATGAGTCAATGACAATTAATATACATTTTCTCATTTACTTATGTAGTCCCGAAAAGTCTGTCTCCCATATCTCCGAGCCCCGGTACTATATACCAGTTTTCATTTAAGCCATCATCAATAGAAGCTGTAAAAAGTGTAACATCGGGATGGTCATTCTTAATTCTTTCAATTCCTTCAGGAGCTGACACCACACATATTGCGGAGATATTTGCTCCGCCTTCTTCTTTGATTTTTGATATAGCAAAGCTTAGAGACCCACCTGTTGCCAACATAGGTTCAAGAACAAAAATATTCTTACCAGTAACATCAGGTAGTTTTGAAAAATAATCTTCAGGATGAGATGTCTCTTCATTTCTTTGAACGCCTATATATCCTACAGATAAATTAGGCAAAATATTTTGAACTCCCTCTAAAAGTCCTAAGCCAGCTCTTAAAACAGGAACGGCAACAGATTCGTTAGAAATTTCACTCCCCACATAAGGAGCAAGAGGAGTATCTATTTTTCTTTCAGCTGTATTTATCTCACGAGTTGCTTCTGTTATTAAGAGGCTCGAAAGCTTATTTGCTGCATTTCTAAATTCATCAGGGTTAGTATTTATATCTCTAAGAATTGTTAAGTAATGTTCTGCTAAAGAGTGAGTAATAACTTTAACTTCCATATATATGAGAATACTTCTTGATTCAAGAAAATACTAAAAAAAAATTAACTTCTTACCAAATTTATTCATTAAAATGTAACTTTGTTATTCTTAATTCGTATATTTAGAGGAAAAA